>OGPO01000135.1_pt1 | contig 64905 bp, 69 predicted proteins | sample 1553041 | NCBI WGS metagenome assembly OGPO01 (sample SAMEA2580281, study PRJEB22360) | human gut metagenome | biome: human gut; feature: human-associated habitat; material: faeces | place: Denmark | collected 2008/2010 | reverse complement strand
ACGTACTTCGCCTTACATTTCATTCATGCCACATTTTGTATTGAGCCCCGTATATCTAACAATAAGAAAATAGAAGTAAGATCCTCATTTCCGAGAAATGGAATAGAATTTGCGATATGTCATCCGTCTTATGAATTCGATGTGATTGGTCCATATAGTAACAATTACAAACCTGGAGAAATACAGAAAGATTACTATGTTAGAACTTTGTTTCATTTGTATAATCCGACAGATATTATTTCTATGATAAGTGCAGATAGTTTCAAAGTTTATTTGACTGGTGGAGCAACATGGGATATGATGATTGATAATGATTATTCTAAAAATAAAACTCTTTTGCCTGACTTTGGTTTGGGGGTTATACAGAAAGCATCTTATAGAGTCGTACCTTTTAGTAAATCTAAAGATACACGAGAGATAAAGCGTGTTATAATAGAAGATCAACAAGTCAAAAACTAATGATAAGAAGAAGACTCTTTTATATGAAAGTTTTATGAGAGTGTCCGGATTGACTTTCATTTGATAAATATGGATCTGATGAAATCATTATCTTTGCACCGGAATGGGGCTGTTAATTAATGAAGAGGATATTATGCTTACATATACATATATTGAACACGGAAAATTTGAGTTACGGGAGAAGCCGGAACCGGAAATAGTAAATTCACGGGAGGCAATTGTACGGGTGACTCTTGGCAGTATTTGTACCAGTGACCTTCATATCAAGCACGGTAGTGTGCCGCGTGCCGTACCCGGAATAACCGTCGGGCACGAGATGGTAGGTGTTGTGGAAAAGGTGGGGGCTGATGTCACCTCGGTCAAGCCGGGGGATAGAGTAACAGTGAATGTTGAAACATTTTGCGGAGAGTGTTTTTTCTGCAGACGGGGGTATGTTAACAACTGTACTGACCCGAACGGGGGATGGGCTTTAGGTTGCCGCATTGACGGCGGTCAGGCAGAATATGTCAGAGTTCCTTATGCTGACCAGGGACTGAACCGTATTCCTGATACAGTCAGCGACGAACAGGCTTTGTTTGTGGGTGATGTGCTTGCGACAGGTTTTTGGGCAACCCGTATTTCAGAGATTTCCGAGGATGATACTGTGCTTATTATTGGCGCCGGTCCTACCGGAATCTGTACTTTGTTGTGTGTGATGTTGAAGAAACCGAGGCGTATCATTGTCTGCGAAAAGTCTCCTGAAAGAATCCGTTTTGTGCGTGAACATTATCCTGACGTGCTGGTGGTGGAACCTGAAAACTGCAAGGAATTTGTGATTCAAAACAGTGAACATGGTGGTGCTGACGTTGTTTTAGAAGTAGCCGGCAGTAAGGATACTTTTCGTCTGGCATGGGAATGTGCCCGTCCTAATGCTGTTGTCACTATCGTAGCTCTTTATGACGAGCCTCAAATTCTTCCTTTGCCTGATATGTATGGCAAGAACTTGATTTTTAAAACAGGTGGAGTGGACGGATGTGACTGTGCCGAGATTCTTAATCTGATTGAGGAAGGCAAAATAGATACTACTCCTCTTATTACACATAGATTTCCGTTGAACGAGATTGAGGAAGCTTATCGTATATTTGAAAATAAATTGGACGGAGTCATTAAGGTAGCCATTTATCAATGATCAGTTATGTGAAAGAAGCGATTGTATGTTTAATTGAAAGTTATAAGCAGTAGTATGCCTGTTATTGAAATATCATCTTTATCTCATCCCGGAGTTGAGGTGTTCAGTACTCTTACTGAAACTCAGTTACGTAACCGTACCGAACCCGGCAAAGGGATTTTTATAGTAGAAAGTCCGAAGGTTATCACGAGAGCTTTGGACTCCGGTTATGAACCTTTAGCTATTTTATGCGAGTACAAACATATTGTCGGTGATGCTGCTGAAATCATTGAACGTTGCGAAAATGTGCCTGTTTATACTGGCAGTAGAGAATTACTTGCTACGTTGACAGGTTATGTCCTGACACGTGGAGTTCTCTGCGCCATGCGTCGCCCCGAGCCGCGCAGCATGGAAGAAGTATGTCGGGAAGCCCGGCGCATTGTAGTCATTGACAGTGTGGTTGATGCAACTAACATTGGTGCTATTTTCCGTTCGGCCGCCGCTCTTGGAATTGATGCCGTATTACTGACTCGCAACTCTTGCGATCCGTTGAACCGCCGTGTGGTCAGGGTATCAATGGGAGCAGTTTTCTTTGTGCCATGGGCTTGGATGAACGGTTCCCTCAGTGACTTGGGTAAATTAGGCTTTCGTACGGCTGCTATGGCGCTCACAGATGATTCTATTCCTATTGATAATCCTGCCTTAGTGAATGAATCCAAATTGGCTATCGTCATGGGTAACGAAGGGGAGGGACTTTCACATGAAACGATCACTGAGGCTGATTACGTAGTCCGTATCCCTATGGTGCATGGTGTTGATTCGCTTAATGTAGCTGCTGCGGCGGCTGTTGCCTTCTGGCAACTTCGTGTTCCGCAATCCTGAGACTAGTATGCTACAATACTGTCTCCTAAGTATTTGCGGGTAACACAATTTGCCACTAATTACAATAGAATAGCAAGTTCATTTGCTATTCTCCACTAATGGTAGCCACCATTCGTCGATTACCACCATAATCCCGAAATTCACAGAGATAGATACCTTGCCAAGTTCCGAGGTTTAGCTTTCCATTTGTTATAGGTATTGTGACCGACGTTCCTATGATTGAGCTTTTTGCATGAGCCGGCATATCGTCATTTCCTTCTAAAGTGTGTTGATAGTACGGTTCACGTTCTTTCACTAAGTGGTTGAAAATGCTTTCCATATCCATACGAACATCAGGATCTGCATTTTCGTTAATACTTAGCCCGGCGGAAGTGTGTTTGATAAATAAATGCAGTAATCCAACTTCGGGTAATGGCGGCAGATTACGTAATATTTCTCCGGTTATAAGATGAAAGCCACGTCTGCGTGACTGTAAATCAAATTCTACTTGTTTCCACATATTAATTAATCAAAGTACAATTAGTGCTAAATATGATTCTACTTGCCGATGCAACATGTAGAACTATTTAATTATGAGAGTTTTACGCTTAAAACGGTAGAAAACCTTTTTTCATCTTCTAGGCGGTAGAAAAATCCGCCATTTTTGCCGTTCCAACGTTCGTTCTCTTGAGTCATGGAAAAACAGAGTTTTCCATCCAGAAGTTCACCTCTTTTTCTATATGCAAAGGTACGATTTTTCTGTCGTATTATCGCCAACTGTTGTCAACTAAATGAATTGAGATAGTATATTCTCTCCTCGAAAAGAGAAAAAGTAATGAAGTGAGTTTTGATTTAGCTGGTAAAAAGAAAATAATTATGGCAAAGCCATTTCTTCTTTTCCCTTCTTTTAACTTTGCTTTATTATCCGTATATATGAGTACGACATTAAAGTAAAGTTGCGGGTAAGTGAGAGCAAAGAAAGTTAACTTGCTTTGCCGAGCGGTAGCAAGTTCGAGAAATCAAAGTTGTTTTTTTCTTTTGGTGGCAACATCATAACTGGAATAATTTACTAGTACATAAATATCATTATAGTGAATAATATATTTATATATCAATGATAACTATTATTATAGTGATAGATACAATGCATATTCTACTCTGAAGCGATTCTTCATACTAGATTTATTACTTTAACCACTAAAAATGCTTATAATACGCCAAATCGTGATATTTTTTTATAGATTTGGCGGATTATATCAGATATTTGTTTTACTTTTGCGTAAACAAATCTCATGAGTTATGTTAATCGGTAGAAAAGAAGAGCAGAAAATATTGCTTTCTGCGGCAGCATCTGAGTATTCAGAATTAATCGCAGTCTATGGTCGTAGACGTGTAGGTAAAACCTATCTCATACGTGAGACTTTCGGTTATAAGTTTACATTTCAACATACAGGTTTGGCAAAAGGTAAGACAAAAGATCAGTTATTCAGTTTTGCCATTTCACTTCGTGATGCCGGGTACGACGATTGTCCAATACCGCAATCGTGGTTGGAGGCATTCAGTCTGTTATCTCATTTCTTGAAGAATTCGACAGATGAGAAAAAGATAATCTTCCTTGACGAGCTTCCATGGATGGATACACCTCGCTCAAATTTCATTTCGGCTTTTGAACATTTCTGGAATGGTTGGGCCTCGGCTAGAAAGGATATTGTTCTGATTATTTGTGGTTCTGCTACATCATGGATTATCAACAAAGTGATTAACGATCATGGCGGACTTCATAACCGTGTTACACAACGCATAGCACTTCAGCCGTTTACTTTGCGTGAGTGTGAAATGTTTGTTCAAAACAGAGGTCTTGAAATGAGCCGGTATCAAATTGCCGAATGTTATATGGTGTTGGGAGGTATACCTTTCTATTGGAGCATGCTTGAAAAGGGACTCAGCCTAGCTCAAAACATAGATAAGATTTTCTTTGCAAAAAATGGCAAATTGACCAATGAATTCAAGCAACTTTATGCATCATTGTTTAAGTCTCCTGAACAATATATAGATGTTGTAACTGCACTTGGACAGAAGAAAAAAGGAATGACTCGCGACGAGATAATAGAGATTACTGATAAACAAAGTGGTGGAGCTTTGAGCAAGGTGCTCGATGAGTTGGAATACTGCGGATTTATTCGTAAATACAATGGCTTTGGTAAAAAGTCAAAACAAACCATTTACCAGCTCATTGACAACTATACACTGTTTTACTTTAAGTTCATCCAACAAAATGAAAACAATGACGAACATTTTTGGTCAGCCTCAATCGATTCTGCAATGCATCGTGCTTGGAGCGGATTGGCTTTTGAACGCTTATGTTTGGCACATGTACAACAAATAAAAGCTGGATTGGGTATTGCTGGAGTCCTAAGTAATGTTTATTCTTGGCGAAAAGAAGCAGATGAAAATAGCGATGGTGCACAGATAGACTTGTTGATTGATCGCAATGACCAAGTGATTAATGTCTGTGAAATGAAATATTCTTTGTCAGAGTTTTCTATCGATGCGGAATATGAACTTAATCTACGCAACAAGAAATCGGCCTTCATTCATTCAACGAATACACGCAAGGCAGTTCATCTTACAATGGTAACAACTTACGGCGTTCGTCAGAACTCTCATTCTGGAATTATACAAAGCGAAGTTACACTAGAGGATCTATTTGCATAGTTTGAGTGTATGTAAGTATTACCACCAGGAATCAAGAATCGCACCTCTTCTTAGTACAGAGGAGCGATTCTTTTTTTGCGTATTATCGCCAACTGTTGTCAACTAAATGTATTGAGATAGTATATTCTCTCCTCGAAAAGAGAAAAAGTAGTCTAATTACAAGTTGATATTGCTGGTAAAAAGAAAAATTATGGCGCAAGCCATTTCTTCTTTTCCCTTCTTTTGACTTTACTTTATTATCCGTATATATGAGTACGAGATTAAAGTAAAGTTGATTTTTTCTTTTCACGGCAAGTGCATATAGGTACGAAATATACGTGAGAATATCGCCGATTATGTCAACTAATTGCAGGACGTTCTCACTTATAGACCTTCAATCGTGAATCACGATGGCAACTTGTATTCTTTTCCAACATGTCGTTTAATTTTATCTACATCTATGACTCCTCGTTTTACGGGGTCATCCTATTCTACATGTTCCAATGTTGAATCCATGATCATTGAGGAGTCCATCAAAGTCAACATGATAAGCAATTATATCAAGTAGATTTATGGCTCCTCCAAGTGATGCTAATTTCTAGCACTAATTTGTCGTTATCTTCTCCGTATAGACGAATAGCTTGAGAGGTATTATTTAATCTAATGTCTTGTTGTAGGGGGGCACTGTTTTAGTGCATCCCCCATTTGAATGTATGACTAAAGTAAATCTGATTTTTGGAAGAGAGAATTATGGCAATGAAATCTTATTTAGTGTAAAGTTAGTCGTGTAGTTCGAACTACTCCCCTGAATCAAGGTACAGGTTTTATCGTTCTTGGCTACGGATTGTTTCTGTAGATACATTAAATCGATTACTCGGTGTTTTATCGAGTCTTTAGATTCTGCATGATGATAAAGGCAACCATATTCGGGTTCTAACTTCTGCAGAAGGTGGTTAGCTTTGTACCTCCAGGGGTGACCGTTTCAGTTATCCCTTTGCACAACCAAGTTCACTTTTCTCATCGATATACATCTCATTATGCTTGTGAAAAGAAAATCTATTGATTCATAGTATGGGGCCCTGTTTTAGGGCGTCAATATAAAAGTAAGAGATTGTTCGAACCAATGTCGCAAATCGCTACGGTGGTTTGACTAGGGCATCGTAACGAATTGTTGCATACGCAAACTCTCTTTTCAAAAAGAGAAAAAATCATGGCATGTGATAGTGGTGGGACGTTTCATCCTATCATCATTTAATAATACGCTATGCACGTGATTAAAGCAAGTTAATTACGTGATTGGCTTGAGGTCGTGATTCCCGAACCTGTTTACTTCTATTTAGAATCTTGCAGCCAGATTCGTTGATGTAAGTCATCAGTTGCTCACCGCAGGAGCTGGGGTGTAACGTTTGGTTACATCCCTTTCATCTACATGTTGAACAGTAGTATCTTAGATTCTTCTGTATCCTAATGCTAAATTTTACTTGTGATAGGGTGTTCGATTTTAGAACATCCCTCTCTTCGTTAATAAAGGTGACAGATTGACTTCTTCGTTGAGGGGTGTCCCTAATGAACATACCACCTTTATTGTCAACAATCATCTCATTTTGCTGGTGAAAAGAAAAATTCTATGGCGAAGCCATTTCTTCTTTTCCCTTCTTTTGACTTTACTTTATTACCCGTATATATGAGTACGAGATTAAAGTAAAGTTGTTTTTTCTTTTGGCTGTAATCATTATGGAAAATGTGAAATTCTACCCATATTTAGGGGCGGATTATGTGAAATACATGCTTAAAAGGTCTAAAAACGACTTCTAAATCATATTTTTCGATTGAAATATTCCGTCAAAAGAAAGAAATGAGTAGCTTTGTGTTATAAATATCAGTATAATACATATAAACCCTATTTTATGTAGATAACCATTAGTATAATGATAGATACAATTGCTTATGAAAGATTTATACGAATACTCTACTCCCGAACTAGTACGTATGTTAGGTGAACGCTTCAAGGAATATAGAATGCGATGCAATCTGACTCAAAAAGAAGTGTCGGAACTATCAGGTGTTGGCCTTACTACTATACACAAGTTCGAGAATGGTACAGCTGGTAATCTTTCATTGTCAACATTCATTCTTTTGCTGAAAGTGATTGGACAAATCAACTATTTAGATGACTTACTACCAGAGTTACCCCCATCACCTTATCTTATGCGAAGAAATGAAAAGAAAGCACAACGTATAAGACATAAAATTTTGAAAAAATAGGATGGATTTATGGTTATAATCAGCCAAATCGCCTAAATAAAGTGAGATTTGGCTAGATATGATAAAAAAACAGATGAAAATCGAAGAAGCTATACTTTATTGCCTCACAAGTCAGAACCGAGGAATGCGAACGGAACAGATTGCGGAGATGATTAACCGCCAACGCTTGCATATCCGCAAGGATGGGCAACCTGTTACGTCCAATCAGGTTTATGCGGTGATTTGTCGCTATCCCGATATGTTTGTTAAGGCAGAAGGACGGATAATGTCGATGATTTGAAAGCATTTGAGAATATTATGAATAAGGTTTATACTTTATCTTTTCCAGAAGCCCGAAATGCTTTTGTCTCAGGGGATATCCATGGAGACTTTAATCTCTTGGTGTATAAACTTTGTGTGCAGTATCAAATGAAGGACACCGTGCTAATAGTGGCTGGTGATTGTGGGTTTGGATTTGAAAAGAAGGAGTATTACGAGCAAATGGCAAGGCGTAATGCTAAAAGAATGAACGAAGCCAATAATTGGATTGTATTCGTGCGTGGCAATCATGACAATCCTCTTTATTTTGATGGCAAGCAATTCAAACACAAACGCTTTATTGCTATTCCTGACTATTCTATTCTTTTGGCCTGTAAACATACAATACTTTGCGTTGGTGGTGGAATTTCAATTGACCGACGTTATCGTATGGAGGAATGGAAGAAATATTGCGCAAAGAATCGAATGTGTCCTAATACAGAGGATAAGTTTGGTAAGAACTTTTATTGGTCCGATGAAGCTCCGGTTTATAATGATGAAATGCTCACTCTGATAAACCAAAAGTTTGCTATCGATACAGTAATTACTCATACAGCTCCCGACTTTTGTGAACAGATAAACAAGAACGGATTGCATTCTTTTGCTGCTTCGGATGAAAACTTATTGAAAGACGTAGAGGATGAACGAACGACAATGACAAAGCTATATGACCGCCTTGTTTATGATGCTCACCCTCTTACGCATTGGTATTATGGCCATTTTCATCAGTCATGGCATTCCTCTATTGAAGGAGTGTTGTTCAAAATGCTTGATATAATGGAATTTACCCCGATTAATTATTAGAGATTATGCTAGCATACACATACATAGAAAAAGGAAAGTTCGCTTTGGTGGAGAAACCGAAGCCTAAACTTATTGAACCTACCGATGCCATTGTTCGTGTAACAATGAGCAGTATTTGCACTAGTGACCTGCATGTCAAGCATGGCAGTGTACCTCGTGCCGTTCCAGGCGTTACCGTGGGTCACGAAATGGTGGGAGTGGTTGAAGAAGTTGGCTCTGAGGTAACCAATGTAAAGCCAGGCGATAGAGTAACCGTAAACGTAGAGACCTTCTGTGGAGAGTGTTTCTTCTGCAAGAACGGTTATGTAAACAATTGCACTGACCCGAATGGTGGTTGGGCGTTGGGATGCCGCATCGATGGTGGACAAACCGAGTATGTTCGTGTACCGCTTGCAAATCAAGGATTGAACCACATTCCCGATAGCGTGACCGATGAACAGGCCTTGTTTGTGGGTGATGTCTTGGCCACAGGCTTCTGGGCAGCTCGCATTTCTGAGATTACCGAAGACGATACGGTACTGATCATAGGAGCAGGACCTACGGGAATCTGTACTCTTCTTTGCGTGTTGCTTCATAAGCCCAAGCGTATCATTGTGTGCGAAAAGTCAGAAGAAAGACGTCGGTTTGTACAAGAACATTATCCCGAAGTATTGCTCACCGCTCCCGAAGAATGCCAGGACTTTATCATGAAGAATAGCGACCATGGTGGAGCCGACCGAGTGCTCGAAGTCGCAGGAGCCGATGATACCTTCCGCCTCGCGTGGGAGTGTGCCCGCCCCAATGCCATTGTAACGGTGGTTACCCTTTACGACAAGCCACAAGTTCTACCTTTACCCGACATGTACGGCAAGAACATCACCTTCAAGACTGGTGGCGTGGATGGATGCGATTGCGAGGAAGTTCTTCGCCTTATTGAAGCAGGAAAGATTGACACCACTCCACTCATCACGCATCGTTTTCCGTTGAGTGAGATTGAGGAAGCCTACCGCATCTTTGAGAACAAGCTGGATGGAGTGATTAAGGTGGCTATCATTTAATAAGAAGAAACTATGCAACCTCCGAAGATAGATAACTCCACTAAAGAAGAGCGTCAAGCCTATGTGCTCGATGCCTGGAAATGCCTGCACGATTGCGAGGCGTGTGGCAAGTGCCGTATCCTGAAAGGTAGGGATGCCGAAATGCTCTATGCCGACTACATCGAAGGTAAGCGAAGTTATATGGATATTACATTGGAGATTAGAAATAGTTCGATCAGATAGCTATGTCCATTTGTTGCTATATGACACCCCTGAGTTGATAAAAACAGTTTCAGCGTGCTTTTCGATCTAATTAGATGAATCTTTTCTTTTCTCCTTGATTTTGATATGAGCTATAGAAATAAGAAAGCATTCTATAAGGTGACAATACCGAATTATTTGCAATATTCCGGTATTACAAATATTGTTCTTGCAATGAATATCAAAAAGAGATGTAATATGCTTATGGTTAGGTTGTTATATATGTAATTTATAGTGTATGGCGAAGCTTATAGGTGAGATTTACGATGATTTATACCGATTTATTTGCAATATTTCGGTATTCCATTAGCCTGCTTTGGAAGTGTTACTCCTAATTCTGATTATTAAGTGTATAATACTGATAAAACAATATAAATATGCGAAAATCTGCTATATTTAGAGAATTAATTACTATCTTTGCATTGGAAGTCAAATTGTCGTGTATGAAACTTAATAGAATTAAGACTGTTTTAGTGGAAAAAGATATGTCCCAAACAAAATTGGCAAATGAGTTGGGAATGAGTTTTAGCACAATAAATGCCTATTGTTGTAATAGGCAACAGCCATCCTTGGAATTGCTTTATAAAATATCTGAAATATTGTCAGTTAGTGTAAGAGAACTTTTGTTTGACAACAAGAAAACAGTATAGCTTATGGATAAGAATCTGAAAGATATAACATATTTCATTTCGTTCTGTATTGAACAATACATGAATGAAAAAGGTATAAACGAGGATGAAGTTATCTCGATATTCTCAGAGTATGGTGTTTTTGATTATTTGAAAGATTATTTTGATGTTCTCCACACTCAAAGTAGACAATGGCTTGTTGCGGATATTGAGGAATTTATAAACGATAGAAAAAAATAAGCATATGATTCTTTATCACGGAAGTATAGAAATTGTTGATAATCCAGAGATTCGTATCCCAAGCAGATCTTTGGATTATGGTTCAGGGTTTTATACAACAACATCTTTTAAACAAGCTGAAGATTGGGTTAAACGGAAATTGAATACAAACATTCACACTGGTTACGTCAATGTGTATGAATTTGACGAGAATATGATTGAGGGTCTTAAATCCTTGCTTTTTGAATCACCCACTGAAGAATGGGTTGATTTTGTGATGGATAACCGCACTAACAAAGATTTTAATCACGATTTTGATATTGTATATGGTCCGGTTGCCAATGATAAAGTATATGCCGCTTTTGCACTCTATGAAGGAGGTATTATCGATAAGCAGAATCTTATCTCTGAATTAAGAGCATACAAATTAGTAGATCAATATCTATTTCATACAGACAAGGCTTTAAAGGCCTTAAAATTCATCGAAGCTAAGGAGGTCACATTATGATAGGCGAAATTAATCAAGGCAATCTGTATCTGCTATTACCTTCAAAGGTAAGTTGGTTGGCAAGCATGCTTGTTGAGTATAAGGGATTGAGCATTGTTGATGCCATTAAAAAGGTCTATGCTTCTAATTTGTACAAAAAACTTAAGATTGAAAGTACAAAGACATGGCATTTAGGGCCAGTTGCATTGTATCAAGAATTAGAATCAGAACTCACATAAACTTTTTTATATACTCTGTATATAACCCATTATCAGGCAATTTACGTCTTGAAAATTGTGCGAGTATGCTTTGATAAATTGAAGAAAAAAGCATTACCTTTGCAGTCCATTTAGGTATAATCTGTAAAAAGTTAAAGATGCAGCAAAATAGAATGAACATATTAGCAACCACTCTTGATCGAGGCACAAAATGCTTTGAGGGTATGCTGTATACCACTATTTCATGCATTGAACCAACAGCCTCTATTGGGGAAACTATCCAATTGAAACGTATGCGAACGCGAATATTATAGATGCAAATATTTTAGTTCGATAATCAGATAAGAATCGTTGGAGAGTCCCTACCAAACTTTCCAACGATTTTTTTATACCCATTGGTGACGTCTTCCTCTCCGTCTATTCCGTCCAATGGAAATCAACAAATCAATTATTAACCACGCAGTGATGCGTACAAATGAAAAAGAGACTATGAATTACAAGTTTGACGGAGCAAAGGTGTATTTTACATCAGATACTCATTTTAACCATGCAAATATTATCGATTTTTGCAGTAGGCCGTTCAAGAATGTAGAAGAAATGAATGAAACACTTATTACGAATTGGAATCGTGTAGTAGGAGTGGACGATATCGTTTTTCACCTTGGCGATTTTTGCTTAGGAGGCTCTGCGGAATGGACGAATGTACTGAATAGATTGAATGGAAAAATCTATCTCATCGTCGGGAACCACGATATCAAGAACCTAAGACAAGGATATTACGATAGGTTTGAAGGGATTCTGATGCAGATGCATATAGAGATTGGCAAGCAGAAGATTTATTTGAATCACTGTCCATTCTTGTGCTATGGTGGTGCATACAAGGATACATGGCAGCTGTTTGGCCACGTTCACACCAGTAAGAACAACACAGGGAAGGATGCATCAAGATTGAATATGCTTTTCCCTACACAATATGATGTGGGCGTAGACAATAATAACTTTACTCCTGTTTCTTTTGACCAGGTAAAGGCTATAATACAGAAGCAGGTAGAACAATTTAACAAGAATAATAGATAGGAGGTGAAGTCATGAGTGAATACACAACCATTTATTTGAGAAATAAGGCGACCCCTTTGTTGGAGTACAAAGAACATCCATCGTGGAATGAATTTAAAGACCTTTCTGATGACGAAATAAATAAAATTGAAGAAGAAAGAAAAGAACATAATAGAAATGTAGAGAGGTCGATGGGATGCGAGTTGTTTTACCTTACAACCACTCCAAGCAGAGAGCTGACAGTTCTTCCTTGGAATCCTTCTCCTAAAGTATTGACAAAAGAATTACTTGGTGAGGTTATAGACTTTTACAAAGAAGAAATAGATAGGTGCAAAACGGCTCTAAAAGAACAGAAGGAAGATATCGTTAGGTTGGAAGCTCGTATAGTAAAAGCAAATGTGGAGTTGTATGATAAAATCAACGAAGATATATACGAATGTAACCAAAGCATCAGTTTTTGGACGGAAGAACTTAATCACTATAAGTATTTGTTCGATAAGTTCAATTTTGCGAAGGATATCATAGATAACGATTCTAACGCGGAAAATTATGAATTGATTTACACAAAAAGCTAAAATTAAAGAGATTATGAAGATACAATACGCATCTGACATACATTTGGAGCTGTCAGATAATTCAAGATTTATAAAGAGTATGCCATTTGAGGTGGCTGGAGATGTTCTGGTCTTTGCTGGTGACACTGGCTATCTACGGGATAGAACATTGCCGAACTTGAAGTTTTGGAAATGGGTATCTGCCAATTACCGTGAGGTGCTACTAATTCCTGGCAACCATGAGTTTTATGGCAATGGCGATGTGCTGGCTTATGGCGATAGTTGGAGCAGGGAGATTCTTCCCAATGTCCATTACCATCAGAATAAAGTGGTACGCATTGATGATACAGACTTCATCCTTTCAACCTTGTGGTCGCATATACCACCACAAGATGAATATCTTGTCAGTCGTGGCATGAATGATTTCAGGCAGATACTGTATGGTGGGAGCAGATTCACCACCGATGATTTCAATGTCGAGCACCAGAAATGTTTGGCATTTATCAAGCAAAGTGTTTCAGAAAGTGATGCCAAGCACATAGTGCTGGTTACCCACCACCTCCCTACATTAGAGGTTGTCGCACCCCAGCATAAAGGAAGCCTGTTGAACAGCGCCTTTGCAACCGAACTGGGTGATTTTATTGCCGACAGCCGAATAGATGTTTGGATATATGGCCATTCACATGCCAACATTGATGCAACTATCGGAAATACTCGTATTGTTAGCAATCAAATGGGGTATGTGTACTACGGTGAGCATCTGCAATATTTCAAGGGCGATAAGTTTATTGAATTATGATATTATGTACTTATATAATTATGTAAGTATATAACTAAATGGGAGTAGTGTTGTAAGCATTGCTCCTTTATTTTTCAGTGTGAATTCAAAATTATAGGATATCAACTTTCTTTATACATCCCAGGTCGTCTGAGTTTGGCCTCCTCTTTTACCCTTTGGCTTAACTCAGAATCTGGTGGAATAATCTTGTACTCGAATGCCTTCTCAAACGCTTGTCTACCGGCTTCAGTCATCAAGCCTCTGTCTTCAAGATTCACGCATTTGTCCATGTTCAGCTGAGTCCAATGACTTTTTGCTCGACGAGGAGAGAGGCGTTGAGCCAACCGACCATCGAGAAGCCGTTTAAGTGTGCTATCTATCCATCCGAAGCAAAGTGCCTCTTCCACCACTTCAATGTATGGAATAGCAGGCCATTCGGATGGGCGCTTACTACGATAAGTTACCGCCCAGCAACACTTCTCTTTGTTGTGGTTCTCTTTGAGCCATTGGCGAAGCTCGGAACGATTCCCAAAGTGTAGTAGATTGACTATTTCCATGATGCAATATCTATATGACTGAGTTATTACAAAATATTGGATAATTGAATGCAAAGATAGTTCAATTTGTTATAAATAAAGCCTTTGTTTTACCACCATATTGACCAAACGGTTAAAATGGTATATACTCTCTCTATGCGTTAGATCAACGTTTCATGGCAATATAGATTCGAACTATCCGAAATTATTGGATAGTTGAGATATTTGTTTTTTACTCATTTAGTCCTCACCTTAATTATAAATCTGTACCTTTGTGGAAAGTTATAACAATACACTATATATGAACCCCAATATTGAATACGAAAAATTCACTCAAGAGATATATCAAGAGTTGGTTAATGCAGATGTCTTAAAAACGACCGAGGTTCAGCATAATGTTAAGTTGAAAGGTAGGTCGGGACAAGAACATCAGATAGATGTTTATTGGGAGTATGAAATCGCAGGTACAAAGCATAAGGTTGCGATAGAATGTAAAAACTATAATAAAACTGTTGGAATAGCTAAGGTTCGTGATTTCTATGGTGTTTTACACGATTTGAATAATGTAGCTGGAATAATGGTTACAAAAGTTGGATACCAAAAAGGTGCTAAAGAATATGCATCTGAATATGGAATATCACTAAAAGAACTTAGAACTCCGAATCCGGGTGAAGCTATTATTGGCGAAGTTGAAATGAATTTCGACATTTCTGTTAGACGATGTTTATTCTTAGTAGATGCGGATTATTCAGAAACAGAAAAATTTAGCGTATCAAAGTATAAGCATATTCTAGATTGGATGAGTCTTAATAATGAATCATCTTGGATTAATGCAACGCACATCCCTTTAGAACTTATTGATAGAAACATTATAAATTCGAATGGAACAACAATAACTACGCTTGAAAAAATTGAGGAAGAACTTCCCAAAGATTCTGATTCGGATATTGTTTTCAAATACGAAGATGCATATGTAAATACTCGATGGGGGAAGATTAAAATCAACGAAATCAAGTATGAATATGAATACAAAAATGAAAAGAAAATCATCGCTATTGATGCGCAAGACTTTGTAAAAGCAATTCTGAAAGATGCATTGAATGGTGAGATAAAATTGATAGCAAATAAGGAAGTCCGATAAATCATATATCGGGCTTTTTTATTGGTAAAACTTTTAAAACTACATCTTTTAAGGATTGAAATTGACTCAATAAATAGAGAATCTTAATAAAAACTTGAGGACAATGATGGCTTTTAAATTAAAAGCAGTACATTTGTATGAGAAAAACAGATTAGCGTATGCAAAATGAAGATTTAAATAGGTTAAAAGTTGTATTGGTCGAAAAAAAACGAACCAATAAATGGTTAGCAGAACAATTAGGAAAAGACCAAGGTACGGTTTCAAAGTGGTGTACAAACACTTGTCAGCCTGATTTAAAGACTTTGGTTAGAATCGCGCAGTTATTGGAAGTGGATATGAAAGAACTTATTCGCTTTGAGAATGTGGTAAAATAAGAATTTACTAAATGGCAAAAAAGAAAAATAAAGAAGAATCTTTGGTTCCCAAAGACGAGAAAACCCTTAAAATGGAAGGCGTACAGAATCTGTACAACTTCCTGTTTGAGGCATGCAATATATTGCGTGGTCCTGTGAGTCAAGATAACTTCAAAGATTATATAACACCAATTCTCTATTTTAAGCGTATATCTGATGTATATGACGAAGAAACTCAAACTGCACTCGAAGAAAGTGGTGGCGACGAGGAGTATGCATCCTTGCCTGAACAACATCGTTTTGTAATTCCAGATGGTTGTCATTGGAGTGATATTCGCGAACGCTCCGAGAATCTTGGTGCTGCAATTGTTGGTGCAATGCGAGGTATAGAGTTGGCTAATCCGGATACACTATATGGCGTATTGTCGATGTTTAGCGCACAGAAATGGACCGATAAGAAAAACCTTTCTGATGGTAAGATTCGTGATTTGATAGAGCATCTATCCACTCGTCGATTGGGCAACAATGATTACCCAGCTGATTTAATGGGTGATGCATATGAAATATTGCTGAAGAAATTTGCCGATGACAGTAAGGCTCAAGCTGGAGAGTTTTATACGCCTCGTTCTGTTGTAAACCTGCTTGTACGTATCCTCGACCCGAAACCAGGTGAAACTGTTTATGACCCGGCATGCGGTAGTGGCGGTATGCTGATAGAGGCGGTACAGCACATGAATCATTCAAGCCTTTGTTGTGGAAGCATATTCGGACAAGAGAAGAATGTTGTCAACTCAGCCATTGCCAAAATGAATCTGTTTTTGCATGGCGCCAGTGACTTTAATATCATGCAAGGCGACACACTTCGTTCACCTAAGATTTTGCAGAATGGAGAGATTGCTAAATTCGATTGCGTTATAGCTAATCCGCCCTTCTCACTTGAAAAATGGGGCTCAGTAGAATGGTCTTCAGATAAATATGGTCGCAATGTCTGGGGAACACCTAGCGATTCTTGTGGTGACTATGCTTGGATTCAGCACATGGTGAAAAGTATGGCATCCGGCAATGGCCGTATGGCAGTTGTTATGCCTCAAGGCGTATTGTTCCGTGGTAATGAAGAGGGACGCATACGTGAAAAGTTGGTAAAGAGTGATTTGGTTGAAGCTGTTGTGACATTAGGAGATAAACTTTTCTATGGTACAGGCCTTTCTCCGTGTTTCTTGATTTTGAGTCGCTTGAAACCAGCTGCACATAGTGCGCGAGTACTGATGATTGATGGCACAAAGATTCTTACCGTCAAGCGTGCACAGAATATACTATCTCCAGAAAATGTAGACCGTCTTTACGAACTGTACACCAATTATGAGGATGTTGAAGACTTCGCTAAAGTGGTCACTCTCGATGATATTGCAGCTAAGGATTATGACCTTTCACCTAATAAATATGTGGAATATCACAAAGAGGAAATCCGTTCATATGCAGAAGTTCTTGCTGAATTCAAGGCGGCATACGAGGAGGTAGTGAGATGTGAAGAAGAATTTAGAAAACTATTAAACTTATAACCCTATGGAACAATCTGTAAAATATTATAGAAATCCCGATGAGCCTATTTCATTGGAAGACTTGAAATCGTTCCTATGGGGAGCAGCCACTCGTCTTCGTGGTCAGATTGATGCAGCTGGTTATAAGGAATACATTTTCCCTTTGCTATTCTTCAAACGAATTTCTGATGTGTACGATGAGCAATTTGAAGGCTATGTTTGCGAAGGAGGTATAGAGTATGCCAATGCCCAAGCCCAAGAATTGGTGATTCGTATCCCTGATGGTGCACATTGGCGTGATGTACGTGAGTGTACAGAGAATGTTGGTCAGCGATTAGTAGAGGCTTTTATCGCTATTGAGCAAGCCAATCCAGGCGAGCATGCTGATGGTCGTGTGATTGGAGGTTTGGAAGGTATCTTTGGCCCTAAAGATGGCTGGACCAACAAGGCAAAGATGCCCGACCACATCATCACATCATTGATAGAAGATTTTTCACGATACAATTTATCACTCAAAGCGTGTCCTGCGGATGAAATGGGACAGGCTTATGAGTATCTTGTGGGTAAGTTTGCAGATGATGCAGGTAACACTGCACAGGAGTTTTACACCAATCGTACTGTAGTAGATTTAATGGCAGAGATACTTCAGCCACGTCCAGGTGAAAGTATCTATGACCCTACCTGCGGCTCGGGGGGGATGCTTGTAAAATGTTTGGACTTTCTTCGCAAGAAGGGCGAACCTTGGCAAGGAGTAAAAGTGTTCGGTCAAGAGATTAATGCGCTTACCAGCGCCATTGCCCGAATGAATCTGTATCTTAACGGCGTGGAAGATTTTTCTATTGCTAAAGGTGATACTTTGGAAACACCAATGTTCTTTGATGGGTCAAAAATTCGTTCATTTGATATTGTTTTAGCAAATCCGCCTTATTCTATCAAACAATGGAATAGAGACGCGTTTATGAATGATAAATGGGGCAGAAATATGTGGGGAGCCCCCATTCAAGCGAGAGCTGACTATGCTTTTATCCAACACATAATCTCTTCTATGGATAAGGGAACAGGCAGAAGTGCCACCCTTCTTCCTCATGGAGTGCTTAATAGAGAAGAGGATAAAGAAATCAGAAAAAAGCATGTAGAGTCTGATACTATAGATGCTATTATCGGATTGGGTAGAAACTTGTTTTACAATTCGGGATTAGAGAGTTTTATCTTTATATGCAGTAATTGTAAGCCTAAAAATAGGAAAGGAAAAATTCTCTTCATCGAGGCTGAGAAGTGTACTCATAAGTCTGGAAAACAAGCATACCTTTTCCCTGAAGATATAAACCGAATCGTAGAAGCATACCGTTCAGATGAAGACATACCTGGTTTTTCAAAGCATGTATCCACTGAAGATATTCTTTTGAATGAAGGTAATTTGAACATCAAGTCATATGTTAAGTCTATAGATAGTCATGAGTCATTAACTCTTGAAGATTCCTTGGACAAGTATATAGAACATCAAAATATCTTAAGTGATACTTTGAGTGAACTTTGTTTTGTAGATTCTGAGATGCCTAAACTCTCATCACCTAATTTGATGTATAAAGAATCAAATAATTGGGCACGAGTGAGACTTTCAGATGTGGCAGAAGAATATTCGGTTAGAATAGACAATCCTTCTCTATCGGAATATGATTTTTATATTGGATCTGATTGTATTGGACAATATGATTTTCGAATTCACAAAAGGAGTGATGCAAGTACCATTACCTCCGCTCAAAAACTGTTCAAAGAAGGGGATTATTTGTTAGTTCGTCGAAGTTTGTATGGAAGCGATTTTAGAGAAAGAGCACCTCGAGCTGATTTTGATGGAGTATGCTCTGCTGACATCTTGACTATTCGAGAGAAAAAAGGTGTTATCGCTGATGGTTTCCTTATTTATGTGCTCTATCAAAAGAGCCTTTGGGATTTTATTGTTTCAAACTCCAATGGCGGCCTCACTCGTCGCATCAAGTGGAAGCAGTTAGCCGATTATGAATTCGACCTTCCTCCAATAGAGGAACAGCGTATTTTAGCAGATAAATTGTGGGCTGCATATAGACTTAAGGAATCATATAAGAAACTTCTCACCGCTACCCAAGAAATGGTGAAATCGCAATTTATCGAGATGTTTGGTAATCCTGTTACGAATACAAAAGGTTGGAAGACTGCTAAGATTAAAGATGTCGCCCCGGAAATGCCTTCTAAAGAGCAACTATCTGGCAAAATCTGGCTATTGAATCTTGATATGATAGAATCAAATACTGGTAGGATAATAGAGAAGGTCTATGAAGATGTTGAGAATGCTTTATCTGTTCAATCCTTTGATGAAGGGAATGTACTATTCTCAAAATTAAGGCCTTATTTAAACAAGGTTGTGATACCAGATGAGCCTGGAATGGCAACGACAGAACTGGTTCCATTACGTCCAGAGCCTAGTAAATTGCATAAAGTATTTTTGAGTCATCTGTTGCGGGGTAATCAGTTCGTTAATTATGCAAATGATATAGCTGGAGGTACTAAAATGCCACGAATGCCGCTCACTGAGTTAAGAAACTTTGATTGTATCTTACCGCCAATGGACAAACAACTTGAATTCGTTTTCATAGCAGAACAAGCCGATAAATCAGAATTTGAACTCCGTAAATCGATAGAGGCAATAGACCAAGTAATAAAGAGTTTGATAAATAATTGAAATATAGCATATGATTATTGACAGAACAATTAACTTCCCAGAGTTAGGTGAGGTATCAAGTACACAATCATATGTACTTGTAGGGGCTAATGGTAGTGGAAAAAGTCATTTGGGTGCTTGGATTGAGCAACACAACGATAATGTTTTGCGTATTTCAGCACAACGAGCTTTGTCTATCCCTGATACGATAAATATTATTAATGAAGATGCTGCCTGGAGAAAGATATTTTATGGAAATCCAACTGAAACAAATAAAGGTTATAAGTGGCAGTGGGGAAAATATACTTCTACTTTGATTAATGATTATGAAAGTGTATTGTCAAGTGTCTTCTCAAAGGAATCCAATGATCTTCGTTGTTTTAAAGATTTATGCGACCAGGGTAATAAACCTGACGGATACGAAACTATTGTAGAGAAGATAAAAAAAATATGGACTGAAGTACTTCCACAAAGAGAACTTATAATTGAAAAATTTGAAGCAAAAGCGAAGTACAAAGAAGAATTATACAAGGCTGGCTCTATGTCAGATGGTGAAAGAGTATGTCTTTATCTCATTTCTCAATGTTTAATAACACCTGAAAATCATATTATCGTTATTGACGAACCTGAAATTCATTTGCATACCTCTATCATGAAAAAACTTTGGGATGAAATTGAAAGATATTGTCCTGATAAAACTTTTGTCTATATAACCCATGATCTTAATTTTGCGACTTCAAGAAAAACTGCTACCAAGATATGGGTGCAATCATATGATGGACATGATAATTGGAAAATTTCTCAGATAGAAGATAATGATGATATTCCAGAAGCTCTTTTTTTGGAAGTCTTAGGAACTAGAAGTCCAGTCTTATTTGTAGAAGGAGGAAAGACTAGTTATGACTTGCCTTTATATAAAGAAGTTTTTGATAATTATCTAGTTATACCTTGTGATAATTGTCAAAAAGTAATAGAATTAACAAAGGCGTTTAATAATCCCAAAGTAAAATCTTTACATACATACGATGTAATGGGATTGATTGACCATGACTTTTTAACTGAGGCAGAAAAAGAAAGTTATTTGAAACAAAATATACATACATTGAATGTATCAGAAGTGGAGAATTTATTTCTCATAGAACCTCTAATCAAACTTGCGGCTAAGCAAATAGGTAATGACGAGAATGAAGTATTCCAAAAAGTTAGCGATGTCCTTTTTGAAGAAATGGAGAAAAATAAACAATCCATAGTTAACTCTATTTGTATAAAAGAAATAAGACACAAATTAAATTGTTTTTCATCTAAAGGTAATAATGGTGAAGAGATACAAAACGATTTGAATAAGCATATCTCTGAATTTGATGTGAATGAATTTTTTGTTCAGATTGACGCAATAATCTCTAGTATAATTACAGAAAGGGATTATAAAAAACTATTGAATATGTTTAATCATAAAGGAATGTGTCAACGAGTTACTGGTATTATCGGTCTTCAAAAGAAATATCCGCAAGTAATCCTTGACTTAATGAAAGGTGAAAAAAGAGGTGATATTGTAAAGGCACTGCAGGAATACCTTCCCAAAATAGATTAAACGAAAATAAAGCGAATAAGATATGATATCAAAAGAAGAAGTACGTGAGCTGTTGAAGAGCACAGAAACATATAGAATTGAGCGTACCACATCAACAGGTGATATGGACAAGTTTCAAGAAGCAATATGTGCCTTCTCAAACGATTTACCAAATTCTAAAAAGAATGGGTATCTGATTCTTGGTGCATACGATAATGGGACTTTATCGGGACTGAAAGTAGATGATGATTTACTAAAAAAGATTTCAGCCATTCGTTCAAATGGTAATATTTTACCTCTTCCTATTATGTCGGTTGAAAGATTTGAATATGAGGATGGAGATTTGCTCGTTGCAGAGGTCTCTCCTTCTTTGGTCCCTCCTGTACGATATCGAGGTAGGACATTTATTCGCATTGGTCCTCGCAGAGATATAGCCTCCGAGAGTGAGGAACGCATACTCTATGAACGCCGCACATCGTATATGGCAACATTTGATGCCACTCCCTGCTTTGGTGCAACCATAAAGGATATTAATACAGACTTTATCAGGAGGGAGTACCTGCCTCAGATTATTGATAACGAAGTATTGGCTAATGATACTCGTGATATTAAGGAACAATTGGCGGCAATCCATTTGTATGACCTCACGCATGAATGTCCTACGAATGCAGCAATGATTCTTTTTGGTAAAGACCCTCAGTATTATATGCATGGGTGCTATGTACAATATGTTCATTTTGCTGGAAAAGACCGAGGGAGCGAAATAGTCAATGAACGACAGATAAAAGGTAGCCTTTGCAAGATGTTGCCACAATTGGAGAACTTTGTACGGGATGCGGTGGTTACTTCTCGTCCTATGCCTATTAGCATGTTGCGTGAGAAGAATGTGTTGAACTACCCAGATTTAGCTCTGAGAGAGTTATTGATGAATGCATGTATGCATAGGGATTATCAGTCTAATATGCCAATACGACTATATCAATATGAAGATCGTATTGAGATTCTTAATGCTGGTGGATTGTATGGTGAGGCTCGTCCAGAGAACTTTCCAACGGTAAATGATTATCGTAATCCTATTGTTGCAGAGGCCATGCGTGGATTGAAGTACGTTAACATGTTCAATCGTGGAATTCAACGTGTAAAGAACTTGTTGCAAGAGAATGGTAATCCTGAACCCGTGTTCAATGTGGATAAGGTTACTGCTTTTGAGGTTATAGTGAGGCCTTCTTTATCACTTAACTTGGTCACTGATGAAGGAAAAGTGACTAAGTCAGTGACTAAGTTAAATGACACACTTAATGATATAATAGATTTCTGTTCTACTCCTCGAAGTATGGCCGAAATCATGGAGCGTCTTGGACTTAAACATAGATATAATGTGAAACATCGCTATATAGACCCACTCATAGAGGGAGGTTTTTTGGTTATGACTATTCCTGAGAAGCCTAATAGCCGAGACCAAAAATACAAACGAGCATTGACTTAGTCACTTTACTTGGTCACTCTTGAGTGACTAAGTTGATATTAATGTAGTGTATGAATAATTAGGTCGCGCGTTAATTGACTAACTTTATAATATAGTAAGATTATGGTTAAGAACTTGATTAACGAAATAGAACAGGCTATGCTCGGTTCATTGAACAATGAGCAGTTGGCCCAGTTGCGGAAGGTGCTTGATTACACCTTTCGTAATATTGTCGTGACTGAAAAAGATGCTGTCAATGCAGAAAGTAATAATCAGATTTTGGTTAACAACTTTATCTCAGCAAAAAAAGTTGAAGGATGTTCTCCTAATTCAATCGCCTATTATCGTAGCACTATAAATAATGCTTTGATTAAGTTGAATAAAGAGGTTGTCCATATAACTACTGATGATTTACGACATTACTTAAATACATATCAAAGCGAAAGTGGCGCGAGCAAAGTAACGGTAGATAATATCCGACGAATACTATCTAGTTTCTTTTCTTGGTTAGAAGAAGAAAACTATATAGTAAAGAGTCCTGTACGAAGAATCCATAAAGTAAAGGTGGGTAAAACCGTTAAGGAAACATATACTGATGAATCTCTTGAATTGATGCGAGACCATTGCTCAAATCCGCGTGATTTGGCATTGATAGATCTATTGGCATCAACAGGAATGCGTGTTGGAGAATTGGTTAAGCTCAATCGTTCAGATATAGATTACAATAATAGGGAGTGTATTGTTACTGGCAAAGGGGATAAGCAACGTAAGGTATATTTTGATGCTCGTACTAAGATTCATTTGCAGAAATACATAAACAGTCGTGCAGACGGCAATGAAGCGTTGTTTGTCTCACTCCTGGCTCCTTATGAAAGATTGCAGATTAGCGGGGTGGAGATTAGACTGCGTCAGATGGGAAAAGATTTGAATATACCCAAGGTGCATCCACATAAATTCCGTAGAACATTGGCAACAATGGCAATAGATAAGGGTATGCCTATTGAGCAGGTGCAACACTTGCTCGGGCATCAAAGTCTCGATACGACATTGCAATATGCAATGGTGAATCAGAATAATGTTAAATTGTCTCATCATAAATTCATTGGTTAGTATGTCGCAATTTATCGAGATGTTTGGTAATCCAGTTGCCAATAATAAAGGTTGGAGTACAATGGCATTAAAACAAGTTGCGCCCGAAGAGCCTAGTAGAGAAAGACAAACTGGTACTGTCTGGATTCTAAATCTTGACATGATAGAGAGTCATACAGGCAAGATTATCGACAAAGTTTATGATGAAGATACAAACTTGTTATCTGTTGCTCCATTTGACGAAGGTAATGTATTGTATTCAAAATTAAGACCATACCTAAACAAAGTGGTAATTCCTAAAGGCAAGGGGTATGCAACAACTGAGTTGGTTCCTCTACGGCCTAATCAGGAATATCTGAATCTAACATTCTTTAGTCATTTGTTGAGAGGTGATGATTTCGTTACTTACGCTAACACTATATCATCAGGTACTAAGATGCCAAGAATGCCTTTAAACGATCTCCGAAACTTCCAATGTATCCTACCTCCTATGGAGGAACAATTGAAGTTTGAAAAGGTTGCTGAACAGGCCGATAAATCAGAATTTGTTGGGTTCAAATCGCAATTTATCGAGATGTTTGGTAATCCTGTTACGAATACAAAAGGTTGGAAGACTGCTAAGATTAAAGATGTCGCCCCGGAAATGCCTTCTAAAGAGCAACTATCTGGCAAAATCTGGCTATTGAATCTTGATATGATAGAATCAAATACTGGTAGGATAATAGAGAAGGTCTATGAAGATGTTGAGAATGCTTTATCTGTTCAATCCTTTGATGAAGGGAATGTACTATTCTCAAAATTAAGGCCTTATTTAAACAAGGTTGTGATACCAGATGAGCCTGGAATGGCAACGACAGAACTGGTTCCATTACGTCCAGAGCCTAGTAAATTGCATAAAGTATTTTTGAGTCATCTGTTGCGGGGTAATCAGTTCGTTAATTATGCAAATGATATAGCTGGAGGTACTAAAATGCCACGAATGCCGCTCACTGAGTTAAGAAACTTTGATTGTATCTTACCGCCAATGGACAAACAACTTGAATTCGTTTTCATAGCAGAACAGGTAGATAAATCAGAATATTACAATTAGAAATAAAAATATAATAACATATGGCATACTTTAACGAAGAAAATACGGTTGAGCAAATGCTCATTAATGCAGCAGGTCAATGCGGTTGGATATATGTAGAACCGCAATTTGTACCAAGACTTCCAGATGAAGTTCTTGTCGTTGAATGGCTCATGGAGGCTCTGTTGGCATTGAATCCTATTACTCCAGAACAAGCAGAACAGGTTATATATAAACTTCGAGCTTGTATTACAAGTGGTGGCGCTTCTGATGAACTAATCACAGCTAATGATAAGTTCCGCAAGTTGCTGTTTGAAGAGAACTCATACCCATTCGGTGATAATGGCGATAATATTAACATTCGTTTCTTTGCAGCCAAGGATGATGAATATAAGAATCGTTGCATAGTGACTAATCAGTGGGAGTATCCTAGAAAGAGTAAGGAAGGTGGCAAGCGTTTAGACCTCGTATATGTCATCAATGGTATACCTATGGTTGTCGGTGAAGCAAAGACTCCTGTTAAGGCGTCTGTAACATGGGCTGATGGTGCTACTGATATTATGCATTACCAGAAGAGTATCCCTGAAATGTTTGCTCCGAATATTTTAACATTTGCGAGCGAGGGCAGAGAGTTACAATATGCTGGTATCGGTTGCCCTATTGATAAATGGGGACCTTGGTTTGCTGATGAAGATCGTAAGCATGGTACATTGGAAGATGTGGAGCATAACTATGTATCATTGATGACTCCTGAGAGGTTGTTGGATATATATCGTTTCTATTCTGTTTTTACAGGAACCTCTGGAGGTAGAAAGATAAAAATAGTATGTCGTTACCAACAATATTTGGGTGGTGAGGCTATTGTTCAACGTGTTCTCTCTACATATACAAAGGGGGCTGGTCCTCGCAAAGGTTTGATATGGCATTTTCAGGGTTCTGGAAAGTCGTGGTTGATGGTGTTTGCAGCTCAAAAACTTCGTCGTCAAGAAGTACTAAAAGCGCCAACTGTTGTGATTGTGGACGATAGAATAGATTTGGAAGACCAGATTACCGGAGATTTCACTCGTGCAGAAATACCTAACATTGACAGCATATCATCCAAACAAGAGCTTGAGGAAAAAATCCATCAAAGAAAGATTTTGATTACTACAATCTTTAAGTTTGGTGATTTGAATGATGGTGAGGTTATTGATGAACGCGACAATATCATCCTATTGATGGACGAAGCTCATAGAACGCAAGAAGGAGATTTGGGTAAAAAGATGCGTACAGCATTACCAAATGCATTCTTTTTTGGTTTGACAGGTACGCCTATTAACCGTAATGACCACAATACATTTGCATGTTTTGGAGCCGAGGAGGATAAATATGGATACATATCAAAATATACATTCCAAAATTCTGTAGCTGATGGAGCTACTCTTGAGCTTAATTTCAAGACCGTTCCAGTTGAGATGCATTTGGATGATGTGAAGTTGCAAAAAGAGTTTGACGAACTGACCGATCAAATTAGTGAAGAGGATAAGAATGAGCTGGTAAGACGAACAAGCGTGGATGCATTCTTTACCGCTGAAAAAAGAATCAATGATGTTTGTAAGTATATTGTTTCTCATTTCAGAGAGTATGTAGAACCAACAGGCATGAAGGCTCAGGTAGTGGTTTATAATAGAGAATGTTGTATCAAATATAAAAAAGCTTTAGATGCCCTTCTTGGGACCGATGACCAAACAACTATTGTAATGCATACCGCGGGGGATAAAGCGGATGAATACAAAGCATACAAACGAAGCCGCGATGAAGAAAAGAAATTGCTCGACCAATTCAGAGACCCTCTCTCTCCGCTAAAGTTTGTCATCGTAACAAGTAAGCTACTCACTGGGTTTGATGCGCCAATTCTTCAGTGCATGTACTTGGATAAGCCGATGAAGAATCATACTTTGTTGCAAGCAATTTGCAGAACCAATCGTACATACAATGAGAATAAGAAATGTGGATTGATTGTCGATTTTGTTGGTGTGTTTGAGGACGTTGCCAAGAGTCTTGCTTTTGATGAAGAGACTGTTAAGACGATCGTTCAGAATATAGATGAGATTAAAAGTCTTATTCCTACATTCATGCAACAATGTATTGAATTCTTCCCTGGTGTGGACAGGACTATTGGAGGTTGGGAAGGATTAACTGCAGCTCAACAATGTCTAAAGGATGATGGGGTAAAAACAAATTTCGGTCGCCAATTTGCACGTTTGAATAAAGCATGGGAAATTATCTCACCTGATACATACTTGGCAGAATACCAAAGTGACTATACTTGGTTGGCACAGGTGTATCAAAGTGTACGTCCTGTAAGCGGTGGTAACCTCATTTGGACATTACTTGGAGCAAAGACCATTGAGATTATTCATAGAAACATTGAAACTATTGATATTGGTACTCCATTAGAAGATCTTGTGGTTGATGCAGATGTGATAGATGCTGTTCTTGAAGATGAAAAAGCTCGTGAAAAGAAAATTGTTGAAATAGAAAAAATGCTACGCTTGAGATTAGGAGAACATAAGGGTGACCCTAACTTTAAGAAGTTTGCCGAAAAGTTGGATGAGCTACGCGAAAGAATGGCTCAGAATTTAATAAGTAGCATTGATTTCTTGAAACAGCTGCTTGCATTAGCTAAGGATTTACTCGAAGAGGAGAAGAAAAAAGAAGAGCCACAAGATAAACGTGCTCAAGCACGTGCAGCATTGACCGATCTCTTCCAAAGTATCAAAACAGAAGAGACTCCTATTATCGTTGAGCAGGTTGTGAACGACATCGATAATGAGGTGGTTAACATTGTTCGTCAGTTTAATGATGCATTCCAAAGCGTAACGGCCCGTAGGGAGATAAAGAAGAAACTCCGTTCTATCCTTTGGGTTAAGTATCAAATAAAAGACAATGATGTGTTTGAACGAGCGTATCAATATATTGAGATGTATTATTAATTATAAAATGAGTAACCTATATGTCTATTGTTAAGTCCTATTCATTCCCAGATGGGGAAATCAGAGGTGACATGTATTATATTAAACATGGTACAAATAATTTTACAGTTATAGATTGCTATCTAAAAGATGGTAATGATAAAAATGCTCGTAAAGAAGAAATTGTTGCTGAAATAAAAAATGAGTCGTCTGGTCGAACATGTCGTTTCATATCAACGCATCCAGATAACGACCACATTGCTGGTATCGATTACTTAGATGACAACTGGGAAATTCTAAATTTCTATGCAGTTGAAAATAGTAGACCTACAGACAGAAATGATAGTAGTTTGTCGCGTTATCATTGGTTACTGACTAATAAAAATTACCCTATTAAGCGCGGCATAAAACGTGCATGGCTTAATGACTCTAATAATGAAAATAATAGTTCAGGTATAAATTTTTTATGGCCAGATGTAAATAACGAGAAGTTTAAAAGTGCTCTTAAGTTTGTCTCTAATGGCGAGAAAATAAATAATATCTGTCCAATTTTTACATATAGTATTAATAATGGCGCAACATATATGTGGATGGGTGACTTGGAAACAGATATGCAACAAGCTTACTATGAGGAATATAAAAATAGTATTCCTCAAGTTGATATATTATTTCAACCTCATCATGGTCGTAAGAGTGGAAGTATCCCTCATGATTTATTAAAGGCACTAAACCCTAAATTAATAATTATAGGTAATGCCCCATCAGAGCATATTGACTATGGTAATTCTAGACAAACAATCACTCAAAATACGGCAGGAGATATTTATTTTGAAAATGATGGTAACGAGGTACATATTTATACTAAAAATAAAATAGATAATAAACCTACTTGTCTCAAAACCAAACAAGGGAAACAAAATATCACAAAGATTGTATATGGAAGAACTATTATTGAGTGGTATTATACAGGCACATTAATTATTTAATATAGTATCATGGATATAAAATACTACGATTTACTTCCAACAAATTCAACGCTCATAGCTATAAAGGCCGTAATATGGTATAATCACATATTTTAATTCAATAAATAATGAATAAGTACGAAAAAGAAGCAAGAGTCTATCCTGCTATTGTGGGAATGATAATACCGTCAATCCTGAATACATTGTATATTTCAACATTTATGCCAGATGCCATTTGTGTATGGGACTCTATAATCGAAAAAATAGAGGTGTTTATTCCCGTGGCGTTGTTTTATAGTGCATTGGCTTATTGGATTCGTCAACTTTTTATTGATGCATCTAAAATTTTATTTCAGTTTCCTATGTTTAAGGAAGACGAAACTGAAATGCCAACAACAAAGCTTCTTCTCTGGACAAGTGACAAGAGAAAGTCTGAAGTTGAGATAAGACAGATTGCGAGGAAGATTTTTGAAGATTTCGGTATTAAACTATTGACCAAGGAAGAAGAAATTGCTAATCTTCCTGAGGCAAAACGAACTATTGTTGATGCCGTTGGAAAGATTAGGGAGGTTACTCGCAAAAATGAGAATCTACAGCAATACAATCGGAAATACGGTTTTTGCCGTAATTACCTCGGAGCTTGCGTATATGCTATAGGTGCTATTGTCATAGCACTTATTTCAAATGTCATCTTAGGTATGCCATATACCAAGATATTGTTGTTAAGTTTGATTATTCAGGTATTGTTAGGTATTATAGACTATGTCTCATACAAATATAAAGGCTATGATTACGCTAGAGCAATGTACAATGCATATATGACAGGAGCAGAATACAATAGGGAATAAATATATTGTTATAAAGTACGATTATTCGAACTCCCAACTGGTTAGTATTGCCAACCAGTTGGGGTATTTCATTTTTACTTCTTCTGCAACTTCTCTATCCATATCGGTGTATATATTGCGATTACAATTCCTAAACCAGCTATACCTATAGCCATTCCTAAACATTTCCAAATTAGGGGTGATTGCAGGAATTCTATGTTTAGGAAAAGCACGCAAAGAAAAAAGGAAAATAGAGCCAACAGGCATACCAACGCAATATAGAAGGTGGTCGTTGATATTACGATACGGTCGTCTATATCTCTTATTCTCTTTTCTGTCTCTTTGCACTTAGAATCAATGCGTTCTACAAGTCGGTTTGTTGCCAAGGTTAAATTTTGAGCAGCGTCAGCTTGCCCCTGCTTAATGGCTTGTTCTTTTGCATGGTCGCTGACCAAAGGAACTGTCTCAAGGAAATTCTTCAGAGTACGCCTAAGTTGTATCACAGTGTGGTTCAATGAGGACAAGTCTTTCAGATTATAGACAATATTGTCAAGCAGTTGCACAATATCAGAAGTACTTTCTGGTTCCCGATATTCTTGATTGGTACGGGCTTCGGCACTCTCAATCTCTGCTGAAAAATCAAATTTCTTCTTCATAAGTTATCGTCTGAATCCGGTTTTAGGTTTCTTTCCCAATGAGCGACTGGCTGCAAGTGCGCATTTGCGTGCCCACTTCAAGTCGTCATCGTCTTTATCTCTCCATGGTAGGTCACTTTGTGAACCACCACCGCCACTGCCAACATTTACATCCTGAGCAGCAAGCAAGCCGACAAAAATGGAAACAGCCATATCGGTAAGTTCCTGAGCATTGCTGATAAATCGGTAGTCGAATTCATCATCAAACATCGTAAGCACCTTTTCAGGGATATAGAATCTATGTTCATCTCCATTGGTGGTAAGGCGATAAGGAACTGTTACATGTTCATATTGAGTGTATCCCACACTGGGTCTCGTTACAGATTTAGACTCGCGCATTCTTTGTGACTGATTGCTTTCGGGATGTTCTTTCATCCAGGTCTGATATAGTTTTGATGCCATTAGGTTTCTACCTACACCCAATTCGGAGGCCTTGTATTTGGCATTCCCTTTTTGAAGGATATAACCACGAAGGATATTTTTACTATCTCTTCGTTCAAGGACAGAATATCCTTTTCGGATGAGAGCTGCCTTATAGCTCACCCATGACCATGAGGACATACTTCGGATGATTTCCATGCAGTCATTGTTTACTTGGTGAATGTTGTTGTTCCTCACCTGTGCTGCCGTTGTCCAGCCTCGGCGCAAGGCTACCTGTTCGGCTGCACACTGTGCCCGAAGGTGGATATGGTGATCGTTGTTAATATTGCCATCTTCATCCACTCGACATACAGCGCCATGTAGATGTGGTACTCCTCCATTGGATTCTGTATGCAGCCACACTGTATGTTTACTATTCATCAGGTGTGTTTGATTGGAGATGATTTTGCCGTTCTTATCCTGAATCTTTTGCTTGTCAAACTCGGCAAGAAACTCAAGCCAAAGGTCTTTCCAATCGGCAGAATTGAAATACTTGGTATGTTCGGGTGATGGACTTAGCTCTATGCGGATGACCGAATTCTTCATGTTCTTGTACGCTGAGAGTGTAAATAACATGGAGTTCCAGATTCCCATAGCATCAAGATGAGAGGGAAGCAGATTGTCCATAATCCGATGAATCTTTTCGGGATGCTTTTTGTTGTGCGATTCACCGATTATGTAACGGATGCCGTTTATCCCATGTGATATTGCTTTGGCCTTTGCTATCATAAGTCATCGTTTTGGTTGTTGGACGGAATATTGTTAGGCACTCTCACGCTTTCGAGGAACTGGCAGACAGCCTCGGCTACATCTCCCAGTTTTTGAAGCCAGCCAACCATAAACGGTATTCGGTTGAACATCTCCAATCGTTGTTTATTGTTCATGCCGTGCAAAGCTGATACGTAATTCACCAAGTCTGCTCGACAGTTATCCAGGTTCTGTAAGAGGAGAGATTCTTCTTTGGTGAGTCTGGCTTTTGGCTTATAGTTATAGGCTCTGGTTAGAAGATAATCACTGACGGTCATGCCACATTGATTGGCAAGGACATGGATTTCCTCTTTCTGTTGTGGAGTTACTTTGGCTCCAATGAATACACTTCTCTTCGTGATGGGAGAGGAGTTCTTTTGATTTGTATGATTAGTCATAGGAATATCAATATAAAGGTGAATGGGGTGCGAGCTTGCGAGTAGCGTACCAGCTGTGTAACAGAGCTGGCGAGAGGGCCAAAGTAGAATCTCAACGTAAGTGAGGTTATACCTTGGCATATCTCGCAACAGATACCTGTTGTGCTCTGCTCAGCAAGCTATAGGATTATACAAAATGTAGAGTTTTGCTTTATTCCTATATCTACGCCCCTTGAATAAAGTAAAGTGATTTAATAGTGGTAGTCGGACATGAAATGATAACCCTTCTTCTCTTTCACAACCATCCGTTTATTGGTGAGAAATTTTAGCACGGCTACCGATTTGTTATAACTGAGTTTATAACCAGCATTGGCATAGGCAGTCTGTAATGTCTGCCGTACATTGTCATAACCCTCAATATCGCCATTGGCAAAAGTTGTTTCCAAAACTTGGCGATGTACCATTTCGGGGATGTCTCGATATGGATCAAATTCCTCCTTTTTGGGACGGCCGACTCTCTTCTCTTTTGGCGAATAGCATTCTACCAGTTCAGGCAAGGCTTCGTCGTTGATGCGAAAAGCGAATGATTCAAACTCCTTGTCGCGGATATGGATGGCTTCCACAACGCTCACAGATTTGTCGTCTTTGTCCACCTCAATTTGCATAATGGTCTCAGCCTTATTGTTCAGTTCAGTTCCGATGTGGCCACGAGCATGCTCATCATTCTTGTTCTGATGAAGAATGGTGTGAATATGGATCTGATAGTCATCAGTCCATTGCATTAGTTTGGAGATGATCTTTGTGGCTTCACTTGGAGAATTGATGTCGTAGACAAAATCACGGATGCCATCAATGATGACCAACCCGATATTGGGTATTATATTCAAAGCATACTCCACAATAGCCAATCGTTCTTCTGGAGTATATTTGCGAAGTGCTAATATCTTCAGGTTTTTGGGCTCAATGTCTATTGGCAAATTAGCCAAGCGGACAATTCGCTTCAGTACCTTTTGGCAATGATGACGTCCCTGCTCGGTGTCAATGTAAAGGATGTTTCGTTTGTCCGATGGGAAATCGGCATTGTAACGGAGCACTTCGTCGTTCGATAAAGCAGAAGCAACTATGGCAGAGACATTAAAAGTTTTTTTGCTCTTTGCCTTACCGATGGATGCACTGAAATTTCCGAGAGTCCCGATAACAGCCTCCCCAACTCTCAAGACTTCGGGCGAACTGGTGTATTGATCGGACATGTGAATAGTAGATTCCTCAATGCAAGCAGCCAACTCATCGGGCAGCATCTTACGGATGTTTTCTTTGTATTCCATAATGCTACCACTTTAAGGGTTTTGCCTTGCGACGGAACGATGCCGAAAGTTTCTCATTCTCTTCCTCGGCTGTCAAGGGAACCGGATTCTTGCGAGAAAGTTCCAGCCACTTGTCGAGTTCATCCCGATAGATTAAAAGATGCTTGCCTTGCTTGATAGCAGGAAGACCATCATTCTTCACCTTGTAATAAAAGGTCGACAGAGGCATTTTAAGGTATTCGCACGCTTCCTGTACGCTCATGAGTACATGCGTGTTCTCCTTTACCTCATTACGATTTTTGATGTTCTCTTTAATCGTTGTTTCCAGACTTGCGATTTTCTCGCACAACTCACCTACAACTGTTGGTAGGTCGTTAAATGTAAATTCTTTTGTTACCATGTTTTTTAACTTTGAGGTTTAACATGGTGCAAATGAATATAATGAATAATCGCAGAAATAGTGCAGACTGGAATAATTATCTTGCTGAACAAGTAAATTATTACTAAGCAGCTATAGTCTTCTTCATTGAGTTGAATTTGTAGTCACCCTTGGCTGGTCTATCTATTGGAATTGATGCCGGAATAACATCACGGAGATTCCTTTCAAGATACTCAACAGTTGCATCACGAAGTTCAAATGGAAATGAAGCCTTAATAAAAATGGCACGTTCTCTATTTGGAATTCCTAATCTTTCGCCAATGTTCCATGCCAAATGGCGTAAATCGGGCGACCTTAATGGATTGTTTAAATCAGAGCGAATACTTTTATATGAACTTGTATGACCTATTGCCATACAGTTGATGTTCTCCAATAAAATCAAAACATCCTCTTTCTTTAGATATGGTGCTACTGTGTAGGTAACATACTCACGTACAGCCTCCATGATGAGTACTTTGCGTTTAATGTTTTCCTTTTCGATGTTCTCCTGTAGCATCGCATACTTATCAAGGTAGGAATAGCTAGTATCTTTTGAGGTATCATTTCTAGTGTCATTTTGGGTGTCATTCAGGATTTCTTGTCCACCTTTCAAGGTTTCTTGTCCACTTTTCTTGTCCACTTTCGGGATTTCTTGTCCACTTTTCAATGTTTCTTGTCCACCAACTTCATTCTCTTGAGTTTCATTATTTGCTTTTTGGGGTTCACTTTGGGGTTCACTTTGGGGTTCACTTTGGGGTTCATTTTGGGGTTCATTTATTGTAGAGGAAACAGAGATGAATTCTTTTTGCATGCTAAAAGATAAAAGATTAGAGTTCTCCATCATAATATGGTAGAATAATCTTTTTGTACATGCAAAAGACACAGTTATTACAACAAAGCCTAGTATTATAGGTGTTGTATATTCCATTAAATTTATATGGAATTTATAGAGTAAAAAACTTCCAATTAAAGCATAGGAGATTACGCCTGCTCCGATTACATCACTTGCTTTTTTTGCTCGAATTTGAATATAATTTGCCATAGTCTGTTGATATTTAATGTTGTTATTTATCACAAAATTATTTACTGTTTCTCAATGGTGATAATTAACTGCAATAAATCGTTCGAATTTTAACAAAAAATAGCCCAAAGTATGAAATGGTACTCTAAAATGGTACTATAAGTCATACTTGGGGCATTTTAATCGTAGATTTATGACCTTTTATTCCTTTCTAGTCAATGATATTTTGTTACTTGCTTCACGTTTGTTACTATCCACTGGTTTCATATATCTTTGGGTAGTTGTAATACTTTTGTGTGCCATCATACTTTGTATAGTACGGATGTCTGTTCCAGCTGCACCTTGAAGGGTAGCAAATGTTCTGCGGTAGGAGTGAAAGGTAATGTGCTTGGTAATACCAGCCGAACGAATCCATTCTTTCATTGGCTGTTGAACCCAACTTCTTTTCAAACCCTCAAATACTCTGCCTTTTTTCTTTGGGGAATATCCAATGAGTTCCAAAGCTTCATCGCTGATAGGAATGATGTCTTCGGTCTTTGTCTTTTCACAAATGGTGTGTACGCATTTCCCGCCAGCTGCAAAATCAATTATCTCTTCCCAACGAAGCGAAAGGATGTCACCAAGACGCAAACTGGTCAGACATGAAAATAGTGATGCGTTCTTTAGTACGGGCTTTTTGCATGGAGTCTCCGCCAGAGCAAACAATTCTTCTACACTCAAATAGTCTTTGATTACATCTTCGGTTTCAATTTTATCTAGATAATCATTGACATTGGTCTTGATCATTCTACTGCGATATAGAATCTTCAAGAAACCTCTGAATGTTGACCAATAACCCGAAGCGGAGTTCTTTGTAACCTTTCTGTCGGGATGTCTAAGTTGTTTTGCGGATAGCAAGTATTCTCGGAATTTGTTGCAGAAGTCTACATCAATGTCTTCAAAGGTACATTTACCATGGGCAAAATTATTGAAGTGCTGATACACAAATCCCCATTTCTGATCATGCTTTCCAAGTTGATTTCGATAATATTCCAAAAAATCGGCTTTGAATTTTCGCTTATCGAAGAAATCATAACGTTCGTTTACGATAGCTTCATAACGTCTGCAACGGATTGCTTCAGCCTTCTCATACATTGTGGTGTTGAAGTCACGTTCACGTTGGTTCTTGGGATTGGCATATATATAAATGTTTAATCCCTCATGACGAATAGTCTTCATTGTTTCTTGTTCACGATAACCAGGATAATAATCCAAATAAAAGGAAATCATTCCATTCTTTAATGGACGCGTTCTAAGAGTTACAGTTTTACACTCTGCCATACTTAATAAAATTAAATTGTTAATAACTAGGGTTTTCTGTTTGTTTCTGTCGCAAAGGTGAATAATGAAAACATGCAGAAATCATTCAGCATGAAATAATTTTATAATTTCTGTAGTCATTTGGAATTTCTGCTATTTTTTCACTCCCATTACGCGGTCAAAGTCCACTTTCAAGAACTTCACGAAGCGTCCTTTCTTCTCTCTTTTGATTTCGTGGAAGCGGAGAGTGTTATAAACGGACTCTCTGGTAAGGTTGAATTTCTTCATTGCTTCTTGTACTGTGTAGTATTCAGCTTCTTTTTCTTGGCCGGAAGATTTGGATAAGTCGAAATGCAATTTTGAATAGAATATTTGTCCGTGTTCTTTCTTAGATGGTATGTTATTCCGATAGACTTGCGAACGGATGGCTACACGGGTCATGCCGTACTTCTCCTGAATCTCTTCGGGAGTGTACCATTCGGTAAGGTCATTATCAACCTTATACTTAGCAAAAGCAGCATCGATATGCTTCTTGCTGTAATAATTGAACTGACGGATTTTTACTTTTGGGATGTTATGCTCACGAGTGTATGTCCATACCCATTTAGGGTTTACCTTGTACTTTTCTGCTATTTCCTCTGCAGTGTAGTACTCGGCAATATCAAATTCGACTTTTGTTACTACTCGTTCATAAGGCTTGGATTTTAACATTAACTCAATATCAGCTCTGCGTATAAAAGACATTCTTGAACTGATTCTTGATGCTCTTAACTTTTCTTCCTTGACTAATTTGTAGATGTATTGACGAGATACACCCATTACTTTGGCTGCTTGTGAAAAAGTAAAGTACTCTTGGCTCTCTAATCGCTTCTTTACTTCCAACATTTCCTGACTGTGGATGAGTTCCATTCTTCGCTCTTTCATCCGATGTTTGTAACCTCGGCTTGAGCATTGATGACTGCAATAATTAGTGGTGGTCTTTTGCGCTATAAAGGGCTTACCACACCATTGACAAATTCTTTTTACTTCCATGTTATTTTCTCCATATTTTTAATGAAACCATAAAGTTTTAATTTCGCATTTTGTCTCTCTACGTAAACCATTGTACACACATGTCATCAAATGCCTTAGTGTGACATCGGCCATATTGCGGTAAATGTTCCGCGGTAGAAATACGGTAGAAAAATATGGTGAAAAACGGGTGTTTACCCGACTTATCTGGAATATGTGTAACAAAAAAGCCGCTGAAATTCAGCGACTTCCTTATAGTTGACTCTAATTAGTTACAGTTGTTTACAACAAATCATTTGCCGATGCAAAAATGCTGAAAGATATTTTGAAGTACCATGTCATTTGTGACCTCACCGGCTATGTCTGAAATGAAGAAAATGCACTCCCGTATATCTTGCGAAAGGAAGTCTCCGGAGATTTGAGAATCAAGTCCGTCTTGTACTCTATGGATTGCTTCAAGTGCTTTGCTTAATGCCTCATAATGTCTTACGTTTGTTACAATAATGTCGTTTTGCGTTACTGTGGGTAAGTGAGCTGCATTAATGAGCATTTTTTGAAGTTCTTCCGTGTTCCCCCGTTGTTTGGCTGATATGAAAATGGACTCTGTATATTCTTTTGAGGAGTCTTTTAGTAAAGTTAGTAAATCCTCCTTTTGCTTTTCTTCAATCAAATCAGCTTTGTTGAATACTGCAATCAGATGTTTTCCTTCGCAACGAGGAATAATTTTTTCAGATAATTGTTCTATTTGAGAAGCAGCATTCACAGAATCTATCATCCAAAGAACAATCTCTGCCTGATCCAGTTTCTGGAAAGTACGTTCAATGCCCAAATTTTCAATTGTATCATTTGTTTCACGGATTCCGGCAGTATCGATGAATCGAAAGGTGACGCCTCCTATATTAATCGTATCTTCGATGACATCGCGCGTTGTTCCGTGAATATCACTGACAATTGCCCTCTCCTCATTCAATAGTACATTCAACAGGGTCGATTTTCCAGCATTTGTCTCACCGATAATGGCAACAGGAACACCATTTTTGATAGCATTGCCTACACTAAACGAATGGACTAGTCGGGAAATAACTTGTTCAATTTCATCGGCCAACTTCCGTAATGCCGAACGGTCGGCAAATTCCACATCTTCCTCACTGAAATCCAGTTCCAGTTCAATCATGGACGTGAAGTTCAGCAACTTGTTACGCAAGTCTGTCAGTTCTTTGCTAAAACCTCCCCGCATTTGACTCATTGCTAAACGGTGGGTCGCGGCAGATGAAGAAGCAATCAGGTCGGCAACAGCTTCTGCCTGACTTAAATCCATTTTCCCATTGAGGAAAGCACGTTGTGTGTATTCTCCCGGTTGAGCCATACGGCAGCCGTTCTTGATGAGTAGTTGCATTACTTGCTGGAGGATATAAGAAGAACCATGACACGTAATTTCCGTACTATTTTCTCCCGTGTAAGAATGAGGAGCACGGAAAAGACTAACGAGTACTTCATCAATGATTTCTTCTCCGTCATAGATACATCCGAAAGTCAGCGTGTATGGCTTTTGATCATTAAATAGTTTGCCGGCTTTTGCAGGTTTGAAGATACGGCTAGTGATAGAAATGGCTTCCGGACCGGAAACACGGATGCTTCCGATAGCTCCTCCCTGGGCAGTAGCGATGGCACAAATAGTATCTTGGTTCATTATATTTTCTTTTTGAATGGGCAAAGATAAGGGTTTCTATGTAAAAAACAGAAGATTAGGGACAAGTTGTACTTTATTTGTTCATATTTGTCAGCGTTCAGCAGTGTACACAACAAAATATGCAAAACAAATAACCATGACTATGGAGTCAGTACAAATTTATATTCACTAAATGAAAATGGTGAGATCGTAAGAGAAAATTTGCAAAAGATACTTTCTGTACTTGCTGCGCATCAAATAATTTTGTGGAAATATGATATCCTTACGGGAAAATGCAGTTTTACGGATGATTATTTTCGTACACTTGGATTAAAAGAAACCGGAATTGTTTTTAAGGATATTAATGACTTCTATCGGTTTGCTCATCCTGATGATATGGATGCTTGCCAAAAGTCTTTTGCAGCAATGCTTACCTCGGAATCAAAGACTTCACAGATACGGGTTCGTTGTATCGGAGAACATAAGGAAGTTATTTGGCTCGAAGACCATTTTCTCTCTTATAAAGGAAATGATGAAACACATCCGAATAAACTTCTGGCATATACTGTGAACGTAACTATTCCAAGGAAGTATATGATTTGTTTATTCACAATATCCATGAGTATCGCTCCTTTTGAAGGGAATAAAGTGCTGGCCCTGATTCATGATATCAGTGATCGGATTTGTCGCTCGAGGGAATTGATTGAGACGAAACGGTGGCAGAAGACGCCGATAAGCTAAAGTCTGTTTTTCTAGCAAATATGAGTCACGAGATTCTTTATCCGTGAAAAGCCCGACTTGATATTAATGGATATTCGTATGCCTGTAATGGACGGTATTCAGGCTATGGAAAAGATTTGTACTATGTCTTTTGCGGTACCCATTATCGCTGTAATGGCTTATGCATTTTATATAGAGCAGCAGGCTATTCAGGCAGGATGCAACGCTGTCATATCGAAACCTTATTCCGTGGAAAAACTGAGAGAAACGATAGAATCCTATATTGGTTAATTAATTTTCTGAAAGGGAATCAACATTCCGGAAATTGTAGTGTTATTAAGATAATAATAACACTCTAATTTTGTTGGAATATGAAGGAAGTAAAGAAGGTTGTACTCATCGGAGCGAGTGGTTTTGTTGGCTCAGCTCTTTTGAATGAGACTTTGAACCGTGGCTTTGAAGTGACAGCCGTGGTTCGGCACCCTGAAAAGATAAAGATAGAAAATGAGAGTCTGAAAGTGACGAAGGCGGATGTGTCTTCTCTTGAAGAAGTATACGAAGTTTGTAAAGGGGCGGATGCCGTTATCAGTGCGTTTAATCCGGGATGGAATAATCCCGATATATATGATGAGACAATTAAAGTCTATCTGACTATTATTGACGGAGTGAAGAAAGCAGGAGTCAACCGTTTTCTTATGGTAGGCGGTGCAGGTTCATTGTTTATTGCGCCCGGCTTGCGATTAATGGATTCCGGTGAAGTACCCGAGAATCTTTTGCCCGGAGTAAAAGCTTTGGGAGAGTTTTATCTGAAGTTCCTGACGAAAGAGAAAGAAGTGGACTGGGTGTTTTTCTCTCCGGCAGCGGATATGCGACCGGGAGTACGTACGGGACGTTATCGTCTGGGAAAGGATGACATGATTGTGGACATTGTGGGGAACAGCCATATTTCTGTAGAGGATTATGCGGCCGCCATGATTGATGAACTGGAACATCCGCAACATCATCAAGAGAGATTTACGATTGGTTATTGATTAAAGAAAGGAGCGAATCGGTAAACAGTCGGAAATTATATAAGTGAATCAATAAGTGAAGAAGAATGGCTTGAATATATATCACAATGTATAATTCAAGCCATTTCTTATTAAGTGGTTATTATCTTGTTGTTTTTTATATTCTGTCGAGCACCGTTTGAATCAACGTATCAATCGTATTTTTATATCCGGTATTCGCCTCTTTGATAAGGCGGTTGGCTATTACCATGCAGACAGTCATGGCCTTGTGTCCCATTAACCGGCTAAGTCCTGCCAAAGCGGAACTCTCCATTTCGAAATTGGTTATCTTGAAACCTTTGTATTCAAACGCTTCAATCTTGTCATTCTGTTTCGGATCTGCCAACGGAATACGGAGCTCACGTCCCTGCGGACCGAAGAAACCTCCGGCGGCAATTGTCACGCCACGTACCATATCATCCTTCGCAACCCGGTCAATTAATTCTTCGCTGGCATCAATAACATAGGGCGCAGGAGCACACATATTTCCCGACCACCCCATGTGGTTGAGGAAAGTACGTTCGAAAGCCAAGTCGCATACAGCATTGCGTCCGGCATAGAAATTCAATAATCCGTCGAAACCGATAGACTTCTGCGAACATACGAATGTTCCCACCGGTGTATTTGGCTGTAAACCGCCGCACGTACCGATACGTACTAACTCTAACTGCCGGAACTGTTCTTTTTCTTCTCGTGTCTCGAAGTCGATATTGGCTAATGCATCCAGTTCATTCATTACGATATCGATATTATCGCAACCGATTCCGGTAGAAACGACAGTAATTCGTTTACCTTTATATGTACCCGTGATTGTCTTGAATTCGCGGCTTTCCACTTCGCATTCTTTGTTTTCGAAATGAGAAGCTACGAGTGCCACACGTCCGGGATCACCAACCAGGATAACTTTGTCTGCCAACCATTCAGGTTTTACGTGAAGATGGAATACCGAGCCGTCTTCGTTGATAATCAATTCAGAGGATGGAAAGTACTTTTTCATGTTATTGAAAGGTTTTAGTTTTACAATAAGACTGTATCTATAAATACAAACGCCGGAACCGGATTTAAGTTCGGAAGAGGTATCTTTCTTTTTCCGCAGAAAAAAGAGCATACATCTTGGAACAGAATTGAAACCGGGTTCCGGCGTTTATAATAAATTATTTGCTCAACGGCTGATTACCGGTGTTTCCTGTTACCGGTTTGGCAATATTTTCACGCATGGAAGTATCTGCTTCGATATTTTTCATCCGGTAATAATCCATGATACCCAGATTACCGCTACGGAAGGCTTCAGCCATAGCTTTCGGTACTTCAGCTTCTGCTTCTATTACTTTCGCACGAGCTTCCTGCGCTTTGGCTTTCATTTCCTGTTCGGAAGCGACTGCCATTGCACGGCGTTCCTCTGCTTTTGCCTGCGCAATATTCTTGTCCGCATTAGCCTGATCAATCTGCAAAGCGGCGCCGATGTTCTTACCTATGTCAATATCCGCAATATCGATAGACAGGATTTCGAAAGCCGTTCCTGCATCCAATCCCTTGCGAAGCACGAGTTTGGAGATAGAATCCGGATTTTCGAGTACTGACTTATGATTTTCGGAAGAACCGATAGACGAAACAATACCTTCGCCTACACGGGCAAGAATCGTATCTTCACCTGCACCACCGACCAACTGACGGATATTGGCACGTACGGTAACACGTGCTTTGGCTATCAACTGGATACCGTCTTTGGCAACAGCCGTAACGGGAGGTGTGTCGATAACTTTCGGGTTTACAGACATTTGCACGGCTTCGAATACGTCACGACCTGCAAGGTCGATAGCGGTAGCCATTTGGAAAGGTAGCTCGATATTCGCTTTCGATGCGGATACCAGCGCATGAACAACCTTTTCAACGTGTCCTCCGGCCAAATAGTGGGCTTCCAACTCATCGCGGGTGATGTTTTTCAATCCCGCTTTGTGGGCTTCAATCATTCCCGGCACGATGATATACGGCGGAACGTTACGTATACGCATTAGAAATAGTTGTATCAGTGAGATGTTGACTCCCGATACTTTTGCCGACAACCAAAGGAAGAACGGCACGTAATGGAAAAATATTATCAGGAAGATAATACCTCCGGCTATCAGAAAGATAGGCAAGTAGAAAGATGATTCCATTGATGTTTTTATTAAGTGAATATTATTTTCTGTGTTTCTCAACCATAATTGTACCGTCGGTGATACGGCTTACGATAATCGGCGTCTTTTCGTTGAGGAAGCCATCTATCGACTTCACCTCCACGATGTTTCCGTTGATTTCTGCATAACCGATTTGTGCCAGGCGGGTGGTACTGATACCGGTATCGCCTACCTTTACGCTATCCTCTGCACTACGGTCTACCTTAGAATCAATATCTTTTTTCAGAGCCAGTTTGTCGAGCATTTTCGACCGCATGAACCAGACGAGCGACCCGATGCAGGCTACTCCTGATATTCCCAAGGTAATGAATCCCGCTGCCATACCTAGATTGGCAAATGCATAGTAATTGGCATAAATGATGCAAACCAGTGCAGAGATTCCTGCCAGACTAATACCGGGTATGACAAACAGTTCTACCAGAAACAGTATTACTGCGGCGATAATGAGAACGGTGATAATAAGTATATCCATAGTTCAGAGTTATTATTATTTTGTTTTTTCCGCGTTTCGTACATTTATTTCAAGAGCATCCAGTTCGCCGGACATTTGCAATATTCTCTTTTCCAAATCAAGAATGGCCGGAGTCAATATTGTTTTTTCCTGTTTATTGCCGGTTGCATAACGTAGCCGCATACTATTGAGTTTTTCTTCTTGCTGACGATAGTCTTTCTCCATTTGCTGGTAACGTTGGAAAAGTTGTTTGGCCTTAGCCGATTTGAAATCTTTCAGAAGATAATAAGTCGTATTATCATCAATCACAAACTCGAAATCTGCAATCCGGCGTTCCTGCGGCTTATGGCTCATAGCGGCTTCCAAGCGCTGTTGTGCTTCGGCAACTGCCTTTTTATCTTTCCATGTTTCTTTCAACGAATGAATCTGTGCCAACCGAATCATTTGCTGCTGGTCCATAGCTTCATAGTTGTAGGTCTGCTTTGAATTGTTGGGGATAAATACATAGATGCAGACCTTTCCTTCCGGTTGGAAACGGTCGGAAGCAAACCAACCCAGATTATTATATTCGTCGATCACGTACATATAGTCATTGTAGGGAGAATTAAACGGCATCCCTACATTCTCCGGTACAAGATACGTATCGGTGTTCGTATTGTAACGGGTGACAAAGATATCATATCCTCCCAGCCCTTCGCCGTCGCTTGCGTAATAAATAGTAACACCGTCTGCCATAACAAACGGATAGTTGGCGTTTCCGGAATCATTGATACTGCCGGGCAACGGACGTCCGTTACTCCATTCATCTAACAGCTTATTTTTTGAAAGAATATCCAGATTTCCTCTTTCGCCTTTTTCGCTATAATAGATTTTGTTTCCGATTTCGGTTTCGTAGACTGTTCCCGGGTTATCGCCTTCAGTTTTGAAGAACTCGTTGAAAGTAAACAGCTTACCTGATTCTTCGCTAATTTTATAAGCATTCAGGAAAGTAGACTTGTCTACCACAAAACTGTCGATAATGGAGACATCTTCTACGCCTTTCAGCATACGGAGATCGGCTTTGCTTTTCTCTAACAGCTTTTCAGCTTCTTCGGTAGGGCGTTTTCGTTTCTTTAAGTCGGTGATATATTCTTCGAAGCAGTTCACTGCATCTTCAAAACGGTACGTGTCATTGTAAGCTTGTCCCAGATAAAGCTGTCCGCTGGCTACCCGTTTCTTTACAGCCATTTCGAGAGGTTTCACAGCTTCTTCAGCTTCTCCTGTTTTCAGGCAACATACGCCATACCAGTAATTATAATTACCATTGGACGGTTGGGATTTAGCATATTTCTTAAAGACAGGCTTGGCTTTCTCGTAGTCACCTTTAGTGAATAAGGTGCGTGCCTGTTCCAGTGTTTGCGCAGAAACTCCCCCAAGGAAGAAACTGCAAATTAGAAATAAAATATATTTTCTTTTCATCGTTCTTAGCGTTTATGAGTGACGGTTTGGTAGAAAACGGTATCGTTTTCGGTCAACAGTCAATTTATCAATTGTTCAAAAGTACAAATTTATTAGAAATAAACCCTTTTTCGGCGATTCTATTATGTTAATTCTTCTTTAAATCATTCTTTTCGCTTACTTTTGCAGCCGATTTTTGAAGATATGACACAATTTACGGAAGAAGAGAAAACCATTCGCCGCGTTGAAAGGCGGTTCAGTAAAGGAGTGGTGCAATATGGACTGATAGAAGAAGGAGACAAAATCCTTATCGGACTGTCGGGAGGGAAAGATTCGTTGGCGCTTGTCGAATTGCTGGGTAAGCGTGTACGTATCTATAAACCTCGCTTTTCGGTTGTCGCAGTTCATGTGGTGATGAAAAATATCCCTTATCAGAGTGATACGGCATATTTGAAAGCGCATTGTGAAGCGTATGGAGTACCTTTTGTACAATATGAGACAGCCTTCGATCCGGCTACCGATACACGTAAGTCTCCCTGTTTCCTTTGTTCGTGGAATCGCCGGAAAGCTTTGTTTACAGTTGCCAAAGAGCATGGATGTAATAAGATAGCCTTGGGGCATCACATGGATGATATTCTGGAAACATTGCTGATGAATGTCACTTATCAGGGAGCATTTAGCACCATGCCTCCCCGTTTGGTGATGAAGAAGTTTGATATGACGATTATCCGTCCGATGTGTTTGGTCCACGAAGCTGACTTGGTAGAGTTGGCGGCTTTACACAGTTATCAGAAGCAAGTAAAGAATTGCCCTTACGAATCACAATCCAGCCGGAGCGATATGAAAGGGATTTTGCGGCAACTGGAGGAGATGAATCCGGAGGCCCGTTACAGTCTTTGGGGAAGCATGACGAATGTACAGGAAGAATTATTACCGGATAAAATAGATTAATTAAAATCGGTTGTTATGAAAGGAATATATACAATTTTGTTGCTTATCGTATCCAATGTCTTTATGACTTTTGCTTGGTACGGTCACTTGAAGATGAAACAGGAATATACTTGGTTTGCTTCTCTTCCGTTGATAGGTGTAATTGCTTTTAGCTGGGCAATTGCTTTTTTTGAATATAAATAGTCAAAAATACCCATGAGAAAAAGATTTAAAATTTCAATATACTTATGTAAATAAAAAATATATATGAAAGCTGTTTATACAATATTATTACTCATCGTGTCTAATGTCTTTATGACTTTTGCATGGTATGGACATCTTAAAATGAAACAGGAATACGGTTGGTTTGCATCTTTACCTCTAATTGGGGTAGTTGCATTCAGTTGGTCGATAGCTTTCTTTGAGTACCTATTTCAAATTCCTGCAAATAGAATTGGTTTCATTGATAATGGTGGTCCATTTTCTTTAATGCAATTAAAAGTTATTCAAGAAGTAATTACTCTTATAATATTTACAATATTTACTACGGTTCTTTTTAAAGGGGAAACTTTGCATTGGAATCATTTTGCTGCGTTTATGTGTTTAGTATTGGCGGTGTACTTTGTTTTTTTGAAATAATTAGAGAATAAAAAAGCCGATTACCATTTCTGATAATCGGCTATGAAATATGCGCTTTACGATAGTTGTCTTTTCAATTCTAGGCTATATGTTTATCTCACTTAAACCATATTCTTGCATTTTTCTTTATCTCCACCTTTGTGAACTTTTCTAGTTCCGTTATAAGTACTTTCACTTCGTTTGCTGTTGGCTCTGGCAACTGTACTTTTCTGTTCGTATTCCGCCCTATATTTACTTGTAGAGGTTTACATCGTTTTATGTACTCCACCATTTTATCCAAATCAAACTGCATTAAAGGTTCTGTCGTAACATAGGTATTTATACCCAAATTTGCAATTTTTTCCATTGCTCTTACCCTTTCTTCTATCTTTGGTGAGTTACGCATTATTTCTGGATAAAACCTATTGGTTTCTATGGTTGTACAAATCACTGAATGATGAAATACAGGATGAGTTATAAAATCTAATATTCTGGAAGGATTTTTGCTTTGAAACAAATATTTGTTGGCAGACCTATCACAATAGTCCAAAACCATTTTAATCCAATGGCTGGGTATATCTTCTGCCCACATATCAATACTACTTCCTACAAAAATAAAATTCGAGCACTCAAGATAGCAGGTCAATTCTGCCGCATCTAATCTAGGGGTATTCAAACGAGAACACATTTTTTTCATATAGCAATAGGTACAGCCATGAGAACATTTACCCTTAATAGGATTCCATGTGTGTGTCACAAATTCATACATATAGCCTTTACTCTCCTTAATCATAATATGTTTTTATTAGTTATTATTCTTGTTGGAAAGCCAGCAGGAAGCACCTACTGGCTTCTTATCTCTACGGATTATTTTTCAAATCCGTCCCACAATCCACTCAATTTATTATTGATAATATTTTCTTTCGTATCACCTCCTTTAGTTCCCTTGGCTTTTTCAATATAATCAGCATCTTCTTCACTAATATTTTTCAAAAAGCGTTCCATTTTGTCTGTAAATTCTGGTTTGAGATTATCACTAGTTTTTTCATACTTGGATATTATCCAGTCGATTACTGTTCGTGCCTGTATTGTCGTTTCTTTAAAAATACCTTCTGCCGCTTGTAAAAGTCTTATCCCCCTTTTCAAACCACTGGTATTATTCAACTCGTCAACAATGTTACCGTCTATGGCACAATCCATAACTTTTTTATTAATCCTTGAGGTGAAGGTCAGCCACTTCGATGCTGAAGTTAAAGAATAACCTTTATTTACTAAATTATTCATAGCATCCAACAAAGGTAGTTTTTTTTGCTGATTGTTTATTTTTGCTCCTTTCACATAGTCGCTGCCCTTCCACGGATTAGTAGCAATATTGATTTCTGATAACATCTTAGCTATTGGTAGTTCCGTATTCAAAGCATACAATAACTTAAATTCTCTCTTATAACGTTTTTGCTCATCCCGTTCTTCATTACTCGCCATAAGTCTAAGGTGCGCTTCATAGCGATGATTACCTTCCACCAACACCAAATAATCCACAGCTTCTTCTTCTCTTATAATATCACCTGTAGTAAAATCAACAACTTCCAGCCCTTGATTCATAACATCAGTAGCATCTACCACTATGGCAGGAATTAATTGTCCACACTCTTCAAGTGTTTTCATTTTAGCCTTCACAATCTTTTCATTCAAATCACGATTACCGCTTAAACGTGCAATCTTTTTACCTTCATCTACTAACGAGGTTAATGTTGTTACTTCATTTTTATTCATCTTAATATTGCCGCTGCCCTGCGGACTTATTTTGGTATCTGGCTCACCGATTATTTTATACCACAAAGATTGCCCTTTTCTTTAGAAGCTAACGGGAATAAAAAAACACTGCTTTCTTATTCCCCTACTTCACAAGCTGTAGAATGAAGTATTTAGAGAATAAGAAAGCAGAAATGAATAATAAAATAAGTCTCAATCAATAATAAAATGCGTTCAAACTCCTTATGTCCTTATCTTTATATTGCTTCAACAAAGACTTCAAGTAGTCATAATCAACCAACACACTTTCGTTGTTCACAATACCTGTAAAGTATAGTAGATGAGAAATCAGCGTCTTTTCCTTGTCAGACATATTAGCTCCCTTCTTTCTCTTTTCTTTTACCTGTTCTTGATAATTCAAGGCAGTGATAATCATTTGTGAGAAATAATAAGCGAATACGGAGAATGATTCAGTATGTGGATTGCTCAAATCGACATGGCTAGTATTCATTTGGTCTGAATTTACTGTTTCCAATCCGTCTGCACAAAACTTTGCTATACTAGCAATAGCCGTCTTATTATCTATCACGATATTCTTCCTACCTATTTTCAATGTAATACAAATTGGGCTTTTAAAGACTGCACCAAACGGAGTATCTCTTTTATAATCCTCACTGATAGCATTAACAAATTTTTCTATTTGTTCTTTAGGGGATTCTTTTATTTCTATACCCTCCATACATTTACCCCAACTGCAATCATAACAGAAAAGCAATAGATACCAGAACTTTTCAGCGTCTAAGCCCAATACAGCAAGCAATTCTTGTAGTTCTTTATTCTTTATGTATGAATCAAACGAGAATCTACCTTTCAATATTCCTCTGTTGTATCTTCCTTTAAAAGTGTCTGGCGTTTGTGACGGCAATATATATGTCTGTCCTGTTTCTTCGTCATAGTCAAAATCAGGGAAATATTCTTGTGTCACTGGATATATATACTCTAGCAACTCGCTATATTGGATTGAGAACTTATCTACTGGCTTCATAGTGTTTTTGTTTGCAATGATAATAAAAAAACAGCAAATGAATTTCTTCAAATGCTGTTTTCCAATATGCTTTTTTATTATCCCATAGTTATTAAAGCTGCTAAATCGTAAAATTCACTAAGATTCTTCGCATAATATTCTCCCTTTGAAGTAGCCATTTTATTTGGATATGGTATTATACCAACTCGTTCTAAATCTAATCTGTCTGCATCAAAGCAAGTATCAATAGTTGAGTTACCTGTTCGCAATGTTGTAGTATGAAGTTCACAAGCCTTAGACAATAACTCAAATTCATTATCGGTTAGTCTTTTTAGTAATGTGTGCCTAATCCCATTAATCATATTAGCGGCTCTTTTTCCATGTTCAACATCATAACTATTATCTATTCTGCATTTATCATGCAGATAAGCAAACAACCTAACAACCGTAATATTTACTTCTGATGTGGCAAGTATTATTCCGTTACGTTCCACTCTTTGCCAATGTGGTAAACCATGAGTTTCCCCAAGCTCCCAATCTTTTAAAGCAAATTGCTTGATTGCTTCTATATCTAAAGAAGCTAACTCTTGCATAACCAATCTTTCTTTAAACTCTGAAAGATGCTTACTATGATTATCCTTTCTTCTATGAAACCACTTAAACATATAAGTATGTTCTAATTCCGTATCGTTAGTTAGATTGTACACTATTTGAATTTCTTCAAATGCTGTTCTTTATTATTCTTTTATCTACAAACATCTCATAAAATCTCTGCATTATATCAATAAATTCGTTTGGTAGTCTTTTCAATACTTCTTCCCTTATGTATTGAGGTATCTCTTTATAATATGCTTCTGCTATTCCACCAGTGATAGCCCCCATTGTATCAGCATCACCACCTAAAGAAATAGTAAGTCGAATAGCACTTTCATAATCTGTACTCTCCAAGAAAGCGATAATAGATTCTGGAACTGTACCTTGACAACTCTCATTGAAGTAGTAAGTAGGTCTTATTTCGTCACAGGTTCTACTAAGATTATATCCAAATGTAGTTTCAATATACTCTTTAATTTTCTGTTTAGATTTACCTGTACGAGCCAAGTATATACAAGCTGCTGTTGCTTGTGCACCTTTAATTCCTTCTGGATGATTATGTGTGACTTCTGCACTTTGTTTGGCAGCTTCTAAAGTCTCCTCTAAAGTATTAAAAGCCCAACCAACAGGACTAACACGCATAGCAGAACCGTTTCCCCAACTATTGTAAGGTTGGGGATTATCTGCTTTTAACCACTCGCAAAACATACTTCCATAACTACTAGGATAACGATTACCATAATCCTGCATAATACCTAATAAACTATCGCTAGTTAATAGCCAATCAGCATTAGCGATAGTCATTATAGTATCATCAGTAAAGTGTGATGAAGAACCATTGAATAACGAGAAGTCTATAGACTTTATTGGGGCAAACTCATAGTAAGAACCTATTATGTCTCCTGCTATTGTACCTATTAATATATCAGTATTCATTATTACTAAAGTTAAGTTGGAATAAAGATAAGAATTAATCTTTGGATTTCGATATACTTCTTAAATACTCTATATACTCTTTGTCACTTATCTGTTCTATTGCGCCATCCATTTCTTCATCACTATAATCACCACCCCAATTGCATTTTGTTTTACGATAAAACATTAATGCTTTCCTTTCTTTCTTAGTCATCGGTGGATTTATAGTTTCTAAATCCGTGTTATACTTCTTTTTGCCATTGAAGTATAAAAGTACACCTATAATAAGCACTATTCCAAAATCATTCTCAAATAATATATTAATGTAATTCTTTGGCAATAATCTTATCATTATTGTATAGACAGATAATAGCTCTCGCTTCTTCCTTTTTTGAATCAGTATATTCCAACTTCACTGTTAGAATAATATCACGCTCATAAGTTTTTTTACAAGTAGCTTTACTGTAAAAACATCTACCACCCTTAGTATTGCCTTCAATAGTATAACTATGGTCTGTAATATCTTTCTTGGTAATTCTATAGCCTTGTTCTATTTCTGAATCAATCATCATATCAAACCATTCACGAAGCGAATAATCATCCTTAAAAACATCGAAGTAAGTAGCATACACATTCAAACAGATTGTACTATCTTCATTTACGAAATGATTGCCATTGCCTAAATCCGATTCTTTTCCATGTGTAAAGCTAGAGGGATATACCAAGAAATAATCAAAAGCCCTATTCCAATAAAACCTTGTATCATCATATTGGTATATCCCATTTCTGTAATCAATCAGTTTCACACCTTTTACTCCTAATACAGAATCTACCCATTGCAAATGTTTAGCTTCTGATATTTCCAAAGTAGAATGATTGTCATATATAGATAAGCTGTCAATAGTAGCCTGTATATTACTATCCTTTTTACTAGTACAAGATAGTAATAACATTAATAGTAGTATGTAGATAGTTACTAACTTCATAATCATGAGCTTCTTGATTCTTGTTACTTGATAAGAATAAGGTATTTGATATATTTTTATTTATGAATCTTATTTATATCAATAGTATCATATTCAGAAATACCATTATATCTTCCTTCTCTTACTTTCTGTAATCTAGCATTTATCTTTTTATACAGCCTATATGGACGAGTTGGAGTATTACTATCTGTATTTTTATCATAACCTATGATTTTTGCTTCTATCAGTTCTATTTGGTTATATTTGCTAAGTCTGTCATCACTGTTCAATATTACCTTTTTAGCTAAACCATATTTATAATAACCATCGTAGTAAACGCTTCCTGTTCTTTTGTGTATTGTTATAGTTTTATTTACAGAATCAAAATCTGAATTATAATTGCTGATTTTTCCTGTTGGATTAACAAATGGCGCTTCTGTCAGTTGCTTCACTTCATTATTGGTTATCTTGTAAACATCATAGGTATTGCAATGTCTTGTACCACATCTCCAGTTATTGATAATTAATTCTTCTTCTCCGTCAAAATCCACATCAGAGAAAAAGAATGGTGAGTTATGACTCAAATACTCCTTTGTTGATTTAGGTAAATAATCCAATTCTAATATCATGTTATCTCTAACTTCTTGTTCGTTTACATAATAAAGAACACTGTCAGAAAAGCTTTCATTATAAATATAGAATCTGTTATCTTCCTTTTCAAAGTAAAGTAAGGCATTACCCCAAATTTCTGTATTTCTTTCTTTATCATAAGTATAGTTATAAAGCAAACACATAACAGTTACATCATAGCCATTTACAGGTTGCCTGTACTTTATAAAAATACGTGGCTTAAAGTATTTAAGCTCATCATCAAACAAAGTATTATACAAAAACTTTGCACATTTCATAAAATTAGCTGCTGCTAACGAATCTTTCATATCCTGTTCACTTGATTGTCTTTTCCTATCACAAGATAAAACAGAACATAAGAAGATTGGTAATATGCAATATAAAATTTTCCTCATGGACTTTTTTCTAATTATTACATATAAGATAAATCGCCAAAACCACAACAGGAATGATGATATACAATGCTACTGCTCCTTCTTCAAAACTCCCATTTTCTTTACGTGGACAAGTAATATATGCTATTATTGCATAAATTACAATTCCTATTACTGCTCCCATAAATCTTTATTTTATCAGTTATGTTTTCTTTTGTTTTCAGATTTAACTATGAGTGAAAAGATAAAACCACCTACCGCTCCTGCTAATATTATCATTAAAAACTCTTTCATTAGACTTCTTCTTTTTTAGTATTTTTTCAACTCACAAGCTCCCCAAATTATAGCTACAATGTTTAATACACTGTACAATATAACACTTCCCATTGAAAGAGGTAGAAACCTTGCTCCAAAATATGTAGCAATTACCAGCATAATAGGAAGTCCTGAGTCTCCATTTTCGTCTCCTTGCACAACTCCCATTATAATAATGTAAATAGCCGTTAAAGCAGAGTAAACAATTTGCTCATACTTCAAAATATCTCCCATTGTAGTATCACTTTCGATTGTGATGATAGAAAAAACTATATCTTTTAAAATCCAACCCAACAGGAAATAAACAAGTATTCCTATAATAATCCAACCAATCCTTGTCATGTCAAATAATATTTTGAATATTTTTAAATCTATCATCCACATTACCAAACTTACTATCAATGATAGATTTTATTTGTTCCATTGCATCTCTAACATAAGGCTCATTATCTTTCAGTATAGTAAATTTACGTTTCACAATAACATTAAAAGAAGAACTAAACAATATGCGTTCTTTCAGTTTCTGCATTATGTCATAAGTTCCATTGTACCCACTATTATAAGCCGTTGGAAAATAACTTTGTCTCTGCTGTTGATAACGAGCTATCTGTATATCTTCTGCTATTCTATAATAAACATGGTCGCTAATACTTATATCAACTTTATAAGTCCTTTCTCCACTCCAAAAGCTATCTTCAACACAATACATAAAAACTTCATATCCTTTATACTCAAACCTTTGAGCATTTGATAAATCTCTTACAGTATATGCCATAATCTATTCTATTTCTTATTAAACGGAAGCAAATGCTAGCCTAATAAGACTAGCACTATACGGTTAAATCCCAATTATTGTTTTGTGTATGTTATTACCTCTCCTTCACCTTCTTCATCAATATCATCAACTAAAACTAATTTAGAGCCTGTCAGTTCTCGAACATGCATTGAATAAACATCACTCTCTCCGTCGCTATCTTCTTCCCATATCCAAGTAAAGACCTTACTATTTTCGTCATAGGTATATCTAAAATTTTCTACTCCGTCTTTATCTAATTGCCCATTAGTATAGATTGCACTTGAACCTGTACCGTCTGAATTAATAGTCATTACGTCCTTATATTCCACAGAGTTCCTATCCTCTATACTAACCCAAGTACCTACTAATGGATTTTCATCATCGTCATCGCTACAAGAAGTAAAACCTGCACATAAAGCAATAACCAATAAAGTTGCAAAAAATCTAAATGTTTTCATATTCTGTAAATAATCTTTTCGTTAATAATTTAATTTGTAGTATAAGCTGCTCAAAAATTGAGTTGGCTACTTAAAAGATAGTAGCAAAAGTTGTTTCTTTATGTCTGATTCGTAGTTATATATCGTTTATCTACCCTGTTCCCTTTGGATAGTATTACACAATGAAAAAGGCGTGGAAACTATTGAATATTACTATCGTGAGGCTCTCGACTGCCTAGAATGGGTAATAAACAATAGCCCACGCCAAACGATATATAAACTATCCCCAATAAGATAGGTATATAACATTGACGTGAGCGTTCTTGCCTACTATCCCCATTCCTTGAAATTGTCGAGATTTCACGATAGGATAATATTTAAAACGCTCTTCGTTAACTAATATGTCCTTTCAGCCCTAACACATTAGGTATCTGAAATTGCCACAAAGTTACGAAAAGCGTTCGTAATAGCAAGAACTATTGTTTATTAAAAAGTAAGGCAATCATAAGTATTTAATAGCTCTTCTTGTCTCAATCCTAAATATCTCTTAGTAATAGATACACTAGAATGATTAAATAATTCCATTAGCTTAACAAGTGCCAACTCTGAATTATCGCTATTCATATTATACACCTGTCTACCAAATGTTTTTCTTAATGAATGGCATGAAAAGTTTTTAACCGATAGCTTGTATTTGATTTGCATCTTTTTCAATAATACATCAATACTTTGCACCCTGTAAACTGTTCCTTTCTGACTTACCAAAATAGGTGCATTTATTCCAATCGGTTGTATCTGTTTATAACAATCTGCAATGTGCCGTTTTAGCTGTTGGTTAATTCTGATAGTACGCTGCTTTCCTGTTTTCTTCTCTACTATCGTAAATTCATCAACATTTAAAATCTGCTTCCAATGTAAGGCAAGCATATCACTTATTCGTAGTCCCCAAAAACAACCTATTGCAATAAGTAGGGACATCTTATAATCTTCATCTTTATAAAGAGAACGAACTAGATTCATAGCTTCTCCCCATTGTAGGTAATCGGCTGTTGTATTACTATATTTCAAGCTCATAAATATTCAATTTTATAGGTAAATAAATAAAAGTGAATATTCCACCAATACCACCAAGCAACCTATAAAGCTAACTTACTGATTTATAATGAAACATTCACTTTGTATATTAGTGACGATTATTCGCTTCTTCCACTGCCCATAAGCCAACTAAAAGAATAAGCAAGATTAACGGAACACAACCTGTTATAAAAGACAATACCACCCAAAAGAGCCAAACAAATATCTTATAATAAAACATGATTCTTTGTTTTACGTAGTTAATAAAATAGGAGAATACCCATTTCTGAATATTCCCCTGTTTAATCAATCAATAAACCACTTATATTTAGTGTCTCCATGCAAAGCGGCATTTATTCCCGTTGCTATTTCGGTTGCATTTACCGCTCTATCCAAGAATGAATCTATATAACTGCTTTTGTTTGCCCCTGTCAATAGATTGTACAATTTCCACATACTTATATCATTTCCCAAGCTCCCAAAGTTCTTATCATTGATATATGCTTTTGCAACTGTATTTATCTGCGAATCAGTGATGAGCATTTTAGGAATATCTTTCTGATAACCTTGTGGCAATGATTGATAAAGTCTCATTCTTCCAAGTAATTGGCAAAATTGATGTTCTGTGAGATATGAGTTACTAAGTGTTTGCATTAAATGTAGATGTTTTGCAGGTTGGTAACTCTGAAACATTTCCAATACTGCCCGATATAAATCTTTGGTATTAGTAACTTCCAAGCAACTAAGAAAACCGTCTGTTGATACACACAAATTTGTGCATACTTTACAGGTAAAGCCAATAAACACTTTAAAGCGTTCTGCTCCTTTCTTTGAATAAAGATTAGTGTGATTATAAGCACGAACACCACCAATAGTTAATATTAACTTATTCCCGTTCACTGTTTCGTAAATCGTAGGAATCTGAATAATAAAAGCACATCTTTCGTAGTAGATAGTCTTATCACTTTCAAGAAGTTGATTTGCAGGTTTGTGTATTGCTTCGGGTATTCTCCCCTTGATAATGTGACTTACACGAATATCGGGCTTATCAATGCTTTCACCACTGAAAAACGTATTTGCAGCGTCATAAACAGTATCAATAAATGCAGGGTGAGGAATTGTAAGCTCATTATCTTTGGCAAATACGGGTGTAATACAATCTTCTTTCAAATGTTGCATTGTAACCTCTAGTGTATTAGCTTCCAAGAAATGAGGATTCTCTTTTTTAACTTTTGGTTGTTCTTCGATTATTACCGCTTCTTCTGCATATTCACCAAAGTTGTTTTCCCTTCTTACTTGTGGCACATTGCCAATAATTTGTAGATTTCTCATAACGAATAAAATTTTAAATGATTTATAAATTGATTACGTGGAGAATAGATATTTCACTTTTCTTCCAACTACCCTAGGGGGGTGTTAGAGGGTACTGTTCATTCGCTCATGTAACTTTCAATTCAGTAAATCATAGGAGAAGTAAGTTGATATATATTTAAGCTCTTATTTTTATAGGTAGGGGGTATTATATATAAGTACCTATACTTTATTGCGTGCCTATGTATCACTATGCACTATAATAGAAAGGAGAGTATTATACTACCATATAAAGATATGCTAAGTAGTAATATCAAAGAATAAGTATTGTTTATTTTTTTACCTTGTTTATTATGAGTAACTTTGGGTATTCTTAAAAATCAAGAACTACCTGTTTGGCAATGGTTCAACTCCTTGAATTATATGTAAATCAAACAGGTCATATTTGCATTTTCCCACACTTCCATTGGGAAAATTAACTCCCATATTTAAAATTGCGAACTGCTATATTCCTTGTATTAGACAAGAATTTAGAAGTTCCACAAAAAAAGCCGCAATTGAGCACATTTGTAAGTGTACTCGCTTGCGGCTATTTTTGTTTTTAGTTGGGTAGTAGACTACTTTATTCGTCAAAGTCTCTATAATGGGCTTATTTGACCTTAGTAAGCATCTTTTCCTATACTTCATTTATCGAGTTTTCTAATAAACTAGTTTCAATCATCACAATCCCAAACAACTGACTTTTGTAATTTTTCGGGATAAATACTTCTAGCTGTTATAAACGGATATTCACTTTCATTGTTTATACACATCTCTACTATCTGTGGTTTTCTTGCCTTTGTACTTATATTTAAAAATGCTTTTTTAAAATACTCCCAATGTGGTTCTTTGGGAAGTATTGGAAATCTCATTGGTAAAAGAATATCACTTATATAAACTTCAAACATTAAAGGGGAATATTCCTTAAACCTTACTGCTTTTGCATTATACATATTCCACCAATCAAATATATAAGGAGTACACATTAGAAGCCCATCACATTCCATTGGATTACCTTTGCTGCTAAATTCATATCTATTCGGTGGTACTACTTCTTTTTCTAAACAATACTTATATATACTATTATATACCCTATCTTCTAATGTACCATTGAGATTAAGTAGAAAGGAATCTTCTAAAATGATATACCCACGTGGTATAGCTCTTATTAATCCTAAATTCTCACACCTACTCAATAAGCTTTTAACTTTCTCCCTGCACATCTTTAACTCTTCTGCTATGGACTTTATATTTGCTTTCTCCTTTCTGCAATTGGGAGTATAAATCTTAGTAGTACCTATGTCACATAAACAAGCAAGACGGATTAAAAAGCCTTTTATTTCGTTCTCAATATCCGTCCTGTATATAAACTGTGGATTTAAAAAGTAGAATCTTTGTGGTTCATGGAAATAGTATAAATTCTTCTTCCTTTTATCTCCCTCATAAGGTACACCAAGAGCTTTATCAATTTCTTTTTTATCCTCTTCATTATTGGGATTCAAAGTTTTTATGGATAATATTGATTTATATTCTTTCAATTTGCCAATATAGCCCTCAACTGTACTTTCTGATAAATTTAGTTCTTCTTGCATCTTTTTCTCTCCAATAGCGGAAGCACATTCTTTATTGCATTTAGTCCGTATATAATAAAGTAGTACCGCTTCCATATTGGCACTTTTACTTTGAGGAATACGTATCAGGTCTTTGTTTACCGTTATATATTTCATCAGTAGCTATGAAGTCGTGGTTATCAATCAAAATAATCTCCTGTTTTTCTTTTTCAATCTTCCTGTATTGTGAAGTACCAAAAAATATCTTGGCTTCTTTTCTATTCTTAAAAATTATTCCTGTTGGTTTGTGTAGTATCATATATAAAATACGAAAAATGGGGTGTACCCCTATGGATATTAGTATATTTTGTATTAGTATATTATCCTTGAGTATCTGACACTTTGAAAAACGAGAATCTGACACTTCATATAAATCTTAGTTAAATTGCATTTGGGGTATTGAATAGACTGTGATAACCTTTCCTTGTATCTTTCTTTTGCTTTTAATATAGCCATTTGAGCTAGCCCATAAGCCAACTCTAAGCCTGTTATCTGTAATTCCTTGTTTTAGTGCTTTTTCTCTGATTCCTTCATAGGTGAATGTTTGCATGGTACTGTTTTATAATAAAAATGGTGATAAAATAGTGTATCTTTTGTGCCTGTGCTATCTTATATACTATTTGTAATATATTGATACAAAGGTACTAAGTTTTTAGGGAGTGCCCTAATACTAGTACCACAAACTGAAAAAATCGACTAGAAGTATTGATAATGATTATTCGTGAAGAATATGTTTTATTGGCAATCGTTGATAATCATTTATTTTTCATTTACCCTTTCTGTAAGAATAATCAATTTTTAATATTCCCAAATTACCAATTTGTGGTAATTTCTTAAAATATTCTTGGATTGTTAATTGCTTAAAACTTGAAGAAATAGGATAATAGCAACCACCAGTTTGTATACCTTGGTAATATTCTGTTATTAATTTAGTATTCATATCTACTGTATAGCCATCTGGAAGAATAGCCGCTATTGGGCTCTTCGCTGTTTTTCTTATAGCCACAATTCTTTGCATTTTGCTTTTGAAAGTAATGATATAGAATCCTTGCATCAAAGTAACTGGTAAATAAATAACTTTCTCTAAATGCTTTTTGAATAATTCAGCTCTTTCTTCATTACCTAAACTAGACAGTTCTTCTGTATCTATATAATTAATAAGACTTTCTTTGTTTGTTATAAGTTTTACTTTCTCTTTATTGCAATGGGATATTTCATCTTCTAATTTGTGAATTTTATTTTCTATAGTCAATTGTTCATCTTGTATAGCATTAGCTATGGATTGACTTTTGGCATGAATATACCTTTCTATTAATCTTTTATTGTCTTTATTTAGACTTTCTATTTCAATGTTTTTATTTTCTATTTTTCGTTCAATACCTTTTATTTCTTCATTTATTTCGTATATTTTTTGTTCAGTTTTAGCCATGAAAATGAATATTTCATCTGTATTATGGATGTACTTAAAAACATTGAATATGACTTCATTGGTAAATTGATATGATATTTCATCTTTGTATTGACAATGTATTGGATTGTCTTTAGCACTCACATCATTACATCTATAGACCATTTTCTTTATACCAGATGTATAACCTTTGTCTTTTACCATCATTCCTCTTCCGCATCTGCATTTTATAATACCTCTAAGTGTATTGAAGTAATTATTACCAGTTGAGCAAAATTTATGATTATCTTTGAGCATTTGGTTTACTCGCTCAAAATCACTTTCAGAAATAATAGGAGTGATTCTATTTTCAATAATATTGGGATTGTCTTTTCTGTCGAAGCTGTGAATTCTTCTTCTAATTCCTTTATATAAAATATTGCGAACTAATACGCTTAATAATTGCCTTGTAACAAAGTTTCCTCTAAATAATATATTTCTATTATTGAAGTATTTGGCTATTTTTCCTAAAGAATAACCCTCAAGAGCTAATTGGAATATCTTCTTAACATTGGCTACTTCTTCTTCGTTTTCGATAAGTATTTTCTTTGGTCTATTTCCATTAGGATTGTAAATAGCATTGTACCCATAAGGAATTTTAGCATCAACAACAGCATAAGGATTTTGACTTAATAACGCTTGTTTCCCTTCTTGATTTTTACGTTTTATTTCCTTACGGTCTTGTGCAGCCCTAAAAGCTCCAACAAGTAATATAATTAATTCTGTAATATCTAGTGTTGAATGAGCTTCATATACTTTACTTGGAGCATCTAGGAAAATTAGTGATAATCCATTGTATACAATATTTTGGATTATGTTTATAGTTTCTAATATTTCTTCTTGTCTACTAAGACGAGATAGTTCTGAAACTACTAGTATATCTGCATCTTTACCTGTAAGTGCTTGTAGTCTTAAATAGCCAGGTCTATCAGATTTTGCACCAGATATGCCAAAGTCAATAATCTCTTCATTAGCTTGTAAATTATTGTTTTTACAATATTCCTTAAACTTTATTCTTTGTCTTTCAACATCTTGGTGTGTTGTGGAAACTCTAATATAGGCTATTGCTTTTTTATGGTTCATGGTAATTGCATTATATTTGGTGCAAATATAATATGTTTTCTTGTCATGGGCAAGTTCGTTATGTTAAACGAGTATTCGTGTCAAATACCGGCGAATCGTATCGGGTTTATCGGTAATGGAGGCCCGTTTACATTGATGCAGTTAAAGGTGATTCAGGAAGTGATAACTCTTGTCATCTTTACGGTGTTTACTACTGTTTTTTTTTAAAGGAGAGGCACTGCACTGGAATCATTTGGCTGCATTCGTTTGCCTGATAGCGGCAGTGTATTTTGTGTTTATGAAGTGAAAAGATATTGTTTGTCAAATCCGATATGAATGTTTGAAAATTAGAGGCTCTGTTTTACCCAAACAGAGCGTCTGTTTTATATAAATAGAGGCTCTATTTGCATAAAATAGAGCCTCTAATTTATTCGTATATTTTCGTTGTCTTTTTATTGGGGAGTAGTTATGTATTTTTTCATCCCTTCCGTATAGTAAGTCTTAAATTCTCCGTTGTCTCCACTATAAATAAAGTACGCGTCAATCTTGGGGTTTGCTTTGCAGAATGTTTCGGCTTCTTCCAGTCCCATTACCATAAAGGCGGTAGCCAGCGCATCGGCGGTCATACAGTCTTCTGCGATTACTGTGGCAGATAAGATATTGTGTTGCACCGGATAACCTGTTCTGGGGTCAATCGTATGAGCGTATTTTTTTCCGTCTTTATAGTAAAAGTTACGATAGTTGCCGGAGGTAGCCATACCGAGGTCGGTGAGGTCGAGTACCGTTTGTAAGTCTTGTCTCACGGATAGGGAGTCGTCAATCGGTTTGTTGATGCCGATACGCCATAAGTTGTTTTTGGGGTTAACCCCTTTTACTACCACTTCTCCGCCTATGTCTACCATATAATTCTTTATTCCTTTCCGGTCGAGCAGTTGGGCGATGACATCCACCGAATACCCTTTGGCAACCGCACTGCAACTTAACATGATGCGGGGATCTTGTTTGATAACTCTTCCATTTTCTAGTTTCACCTTTTCATAATCGGTGATTTGCAGCAGGCTATCTATCATTAATGAGTCCGGGAAAGCTCCTTTCTTGAATCCGAATCCCCAGGCGTTGGCCAGTGGGGCTATGGTTATGTCGAAAGCACCTTTGGTTTCACGGGAGATTTCCATGGAACGGTTGAAGCATTTTTGAAAGAAACTGTCTGTCACTAATTCTTCATTACGATTTACACGACTGATTACGGAACTGTCATTGAACGGAGATAATGAAAAGTCGAAACGTTTCAGTTCTGCTTCGATCTCTGGTTTCAAGTCACTGTCATATTGGTAGGTGATGTTGTATACTGTTCCGAATACAAGCCCTTTGATATTGTAATAGTTTGCTTGCTGATTGTGTCTGGCTAATATCCAAATGGTTGCCAGAATCAGGAACGCTAGCCAAAGGAAACTTTTCTTTGTTTTCATACGCTTTTCTATATTTTGATGAGAAACTTTCTCTTTTTATTGAAAGAATAAATGTTCAACCAATATTTTTAGTCCGATGATGACTAAAATGATACCTCCCCATAGTTCTGCTTTTAACTTTCGGGCAATCCCGCAGCCGCATTGGATACCAAAGATCAGCCCGATGAGCGACATGACAAACGAAACAAGTCCGATGATACAAATAGGAGAGAGGATTTGAGTATAATCTTGAACTCCCAGAAAGGCGAAGGAAATGCCGATTGCCAGTGCGTCAATACTTGTCGCTATCGCCATTGTGAATACTACTTTCAGCTTGGTGGGATTAAATAGCTGGCAACATTCTTCTTCCTTGAAAGATTCGAAAATCATTCTGCCGCCTAGAAAGGCAAGAATAGCAAAAGCGATCCAATGGTCTACGCTTTCTATCAGGTGACTGAAACTCTTGGCGAACATCCAGCCGATGAAAGGCATGAGAGCCTGAAAAAATCCGAAGGCGAAAGCCATGACCAGCATCGGTCTCCATTGGGTACGTTTTAAAATAATACCGCTTGCAATCGAAACAGCGAAACAGTCCATCGCCAAACCTATTGCAAGCAGCCAAATCTCTAGTCCTGTCATTATATTCTAAAGAGGTAGTTTATAAATGAGGGAATAAGTGATTCCCATATTGTTCGATTTATATTTTCCGTAGCCGGGCACATACCAAGGATCTCCGTATTCTCCCGTAGAAGCGCTGGTTTTATATTTCATGCGTACCGACCAGCCCATGTTGAAGTTCTTGTAAATGCGTACTTTAACTCCTAATACGATTTCCAACCATTGTACGGAGGCTTTCATTCCCGGATGATTGAACGGGATACTTCCTCCCCAGTAGTCGTCTCCGAGACTGGGATTACCGATGTTGTCCCCCCATATCGGATCATCTGCCGGCAGGGTCGATACATCGTATTTGAATGAACTGAACGCATAACGGATACCTGCATACAGATAACTGTTTTTCTCTTTCTTCTTTGCCATTGTGTTGTAATCCACACCGATGCGGAAGAAAGGGGCTGCTTTACTTTTATAGTGTATACCTGTTTCGCTCCATGTGTCTGTGCCTCCCATACCAAACTCAACTGTCGGGATGAATTTGTTCTTGAGGTTGACTGCTATACTTACTTCAGAACTCATAAAGTCACCACCCAGAAGTTTACTTCCGATGCCGTATAAGTCTACACCTACATACGTCCCGTTATAGAACGGAATTGTATCTATCTCGGTAACTTCCTTTTTCTTCTGATCTCTTTTGGGTGTATGGACCGGGCGTTGCTGCTGTGCTATCAACGGAAGCCCAATACAAAAGAGCAGAAGCAGACTAATTAGTCTCTTCGTCAGGTGTCCGCTCTCGGTATATAAAGAATATTTGTAGATTCTCAATTTCATTTGTATTGGCTTCTTTATTTCGTAAATAGATAGAATCTATTGTTTCCGCACTGTTTGTTTTATTTCCAAACTTGGCGCTGATAATGTTCTGTTTCATCATATATCCGCATTCCATAGACTGGAAATAGGGAGTGTTTTGTTGCACAATGTATAAAGTGTCTGCGTTATCCCAATTACGTACAGGGTCATACCGGAGAATAAATATAGTAGAATCGCTGGTATATCGTAATGGTAACATCACTTTGTGAACTTTCTTCTCATTATTTAGAATAATAGAGTCAGTTCCTAATGCTGTAATAGTTAATGAATCGAGTGTGTCATTTGCTATAACGTTTGGAACGAGAGTTTTGTCAATGGACTTGAATGTGCAATACATCATCGGTCGTCCTGCCAACGAACAGTCGTTTTCGTCCGAGCACGAACTGTGGATACTGATAGCACCACCGACAATTAGTAATATGAGAAAGATACGAATTAAATTCTTCATAATCAATGGTTGAATGTGAATCAAATTTTCTTTTCTATCTGATAGTTATTCCGTTCCGGTGCGTTACGCGAGATCAGTTCACCTAAGAATCCGGCGAGGAACAGTTGTGTACCTATAATCATAGCCGTGAGTGACAAATAAAAATAGGGAGAATCGGTCACCAGTCTATAGGGGAGACCGTTGTACATGGCGTATAGCTTGCTTACACCTACAATGATAACGGATATCATTCCGATGAGAAACATCAGTGAACCTAGCAGACCGAAAAAATGCATGGGCTTGATTCCGAACTTGGAAAGGAACCAAAGAGAAAGCAAGTCCAAGTATCCGTTAACAAAGCGGTTCAGTCCGAATTTGGTTGTTCCGTATTTGCGTGCCTGGTGGTGTACCACCTTTTCACCGATTTTCTTGAATCCGGCATTCTTTGCCAGATAAGGGATATAACGGTGCATCTCACCATAGACTTCAATATGTTTGATGACCTCTTTGCGATAGGCCTTCAGCCCGCAGTTAAAATCGTGCAGATTCTTGATGCCCGAGACTTTGCGTGCAGTGGCGTTGAATAGCTTGGTCGGCAATGTCTTTGATATTGGATCATATCTTTTCTGTTTCCAGCCCGAAACCAAATCGTAGCCGTCTTCCGTAATCATCCGGTATAGTTCGGGGATCTCGTCCGGACTATCTTGCAAATCGGCGTCCATAGTGATAACCACATCACCCTGTGCCTCTGCAAATCCGCAATAGAGTGCAGGTGATTTACCATAGTTACGGCGGAACTTGATACCTTTCACACACTCCGATTGGGCTTTGAGTTTTTCTATCACTTCCCATGAGCGGTCTGTACTTCCGTCGTTAACGAAAATCACTTCGAATGAGAATCCGTTGGCTT
>OGPO01000110.1_pt1 | contig 72111 bp, 94 predicted proteins | sample 1553041 | NCBI WGS metagenome assembly OGPO01 (sample SAMEA2580281, study PRJEB22360) | human gut metagenome | biome: human gut; feature: human-associated habitat; material: faeces | place: Denmark | collected 2008/2010 | reverse complement strand
GCCGCCACCAGAACACCTGCCATACCGGCGATACCCACCAAACCCTGAGCAATATCCTCCCATTCCAAATCCGCCAGCTTCTTCATCGCGCTGGAAAGGATCAGGATTGAGGTGGACATCAGGGTCATGGCGGCGGCATTCTTGAAGAGTCCCTTGGCCGCTGCGCCGCTGATAGTGTTGAACACCGCCATAGAGGCCATCAGCTCCACAAACAGCATCGTAATAGCGCCCAAGGCTACATTGAGCTTTTCCGAATCCACCACTGACAGCGCCACAATGGCCGCGGTGAGGATCGCGATAGCTCCGGCAATCTTCAACAGGGTTCCCGCCTGAAGCTGGGTTTGATAGGCCTCAAAGCAGCCCTTTACGCTGTTGAGGATGCCCACCACATTGTCCTTGATATCACCAATGGCCTCCAGCGGCTCAGTGAATTTCTTGACGGCCAGCGCAATACCCCCGAAGGAGAGCGCGTTGATAAAGTCCAGCACCCCGCTGAAATCCGCGTTGCCAATGGCCGTAATTAGGGTGCTCAGTCCACCGCTCAAAGCGTCGATCGCCCCGCCGGCCAAAGTCTTTACGCCGTTGAACAGGGTTTGCATGATTTGGAAGAATGCGCTCCCCGCTACGGCGGTGTCAATGTTGTCAAAAGAAGAGAGAATGCCGTCCTTGAATTCCGCCAAGGCCTCGCCGGCCGCGTGGAGCCGCTCGCTGATTTTCTCCATCAGGGTCTGAACCAGCTCCAGTCCCGGAGCGCCGATTTTCTCCTTGATGGTGTTCAAGAAGTCCTGCACCGACTCCTTTGCTTCCGCCAGTGTAGGGAGATGCAGCTTTTCCCGCACCGCGTCGGCAAATTCTGTAATGGCGGTCACGGCGTTTCGAATGAAGTCCGTCAGCTTCTGAACGCCTTTGTTGAAAATGTCGTTCTTCCGGATGGCCCCGTCGAGGTTTACCAGCCAGTCGCCCGCTGCCGCCGTAACGGAAAGAAATCCGGAGGCAAGCGTCCCGAGGCCAGACAACAGCGGTTTAACACCGTTGAACAGAGCTGTAAAAGCCTGAACGCCGATGTCCAGCACAGCAAATACGCCTTTGAAGGTCCGCTTGATTTTGTCCATCGTGCCTTCAGACAGGATAAGCCCTTGGGTAAACTGATGCAGGCCTTCAATAATGCCATAAAGCTGCTCCGAGGTGGCAGGCGGGAAAATATCCGCCCATGCCTCTTTCACTGCGCTGAAATAGCTCTCAAGCGCCTTGCAGATGTTGAGCAAAGACTCGAACAGCAGTTCTCTGCCGCTCTTCCGGGTCATGTTTTCCACCAGTTCAGAAACCGGGCCGGTGGCACTCTTGGCCTGCTTTTCCAGTTCGCGGATTGCCTGCACCTGTTCCTCGGTATAGCCTGCGTTCTTCAGCTGCTCGTCGCTCAGTGCCGCCAGCCCTTCTGTGGTGCCGGTGGCCTGATTGGCCAGCTTGTCCAGCGTCTGAACCAGAATATCCGTGGTCAGCCAGCCTTTGGACAGGGTGTCGTCGAAAGAACCCGCTTCCTCCACCATCTTGTCAAAGTCGGTAACGGTTTCCGAGGCGGTCTCCTGAAGGGCGGTCCGAAAATCGTCCACTGAAAAGCCGGCCTCTTTAACTGTGTCCTTTAGCTGCCCCCAGCTGGACATCAGCGCCCCGCTCAGCAGGGAGTTGCGCGCTTCGGAAGACGCGCTGATAATATTGCTGAAGAAGTTATTGAATTCCGTGAGGGTCTTTTGGGCTTCCTCATAATCGCCCACAATAAGCTGCCAGGTTTCCGCCCAGCCGGACTGTGCGCTCTCCTTCAGCGTGTCGATTAACTGGCTGAAAGTCTTGACATCCTGTGCCGCGGCGAAGGCCTTCTTACCGATGTCCGTTGTTTCATCAGCATACTTGCCCAAGGTTTTAGTCAGAACATCCGTGGTCATCCACTGACTGCTGAGGGAGTCATTGAACATGGTAGTGGTCGTGAACAGGTCAGAGACCTTCCCGTTCAGATCCGTGGTGGTGGACTGGTACTGATCGCCCACCTTTACCAGCGTCCCCAGCTCCACAGCCGTTTCAATCAGCTGTTCCTTGAATTCCACGGTGGCCATATTGGCCAGCTCGATGGATTTCCAGTCAATCAGCCGGACGCTGCCGGAGGACAGTGCCTGACCAAAATTATACATGGCTCGGGACGCCTCGTTGGCATTTGCGCCCGATACAGCCGCCACATTGGCCACACCCTGAATGGCCGCCACCGCGTCATCCAGATTGACGCCGGCATTGGTAAATTTGCCGATATTCTCGGTCATGTCGGCAAAAGAATAGATGGTTCGGTCCGAATAAGTATTCAGCTCGTCCAGCTTCTGGTTGACGACATCCAGACTTTCGCCTGTGCTGGCCATGATGGTCTGAATAGAGCCCATCTTCAGCTCATACTCATCAAAGCCGCTCTTGATTGGGTCGATGGTAAATGCCGCAAGCATCCGCTTTCCTGCGTTGACTGCCGAATTCGTAATATTGGCCAAGGCGGTCACCGCCATGACCTCCAAGGAGGAAAATCTGGCCTGAACGGTCTCCAGCGCACCGCTGAGCTTGGACATATCACACCGCTTTGCCGCGTCGTTGACCTGTTCCAGCCCCTTTGCCGCACCCTCCATGTCAAGACTCTTCTTGAGTCGGTCCAGCGTATTTAGGCTGGTCTGCACATTCGACTCGAACTGCTGGTTGTCAAATCGCATTTTAACAACCTTTTCGTCAATCGTAGTGCTCATGGCCGCGTAACCTCCCTCCATGCGTCTTTTGCAATCTGCTCAAAAATAGGCCGGATCGCGGGGTTGATGTAATCTCTCCCTTGGACCCAGCCTCCAGTCCCAGTGCCATGCCCATATTGGAGAATGATGGCGATGGGGACTCCATTTTGAATGTTTGAATTGCAGAACGAGATCGTGACGGACCCCTTCTGGTGTTTGATTTCGTAATACCAAGAACGGGCCGTTTCGCCGGACTCTACCGGCGTTGCAGACGACAGGGCGGCCACACCGGCCTTGCCGTACCGGTCAAGGTCTCCGAGGTGGATTGCCTCTTTCGCCCGTTCCAGAAAGCGGGTCAGCTTGGTAAAGTCGCCCTGTTGTCTGAATCTGATCATGCCGGTTCTCTCATCCTCTCGTATTCCACCGTTTCCGTCTGGCGGCATTCAGCGCGCGGTTTCGCGCAATCTGCTCGCTCTTCGGAATCTTCTTTGGCGGCTGGCTCTTTGCATCGCAGACGCGGATCAATGTCAGCAGCCGGTTCAGGTGCCATTTCTGACACTCGAATGGGATGTGGTGGACGATCATCCAGTGGTAAATGATCTCCGCCGTGATAATATCCCGGTTAGCGCTTCGCCCCGTCTCCTTCGGGAAGGTCGTTGCAGTCATCGGGGCGTCGATATAGGCGTTTACTTGGTCGATAATGTCTTTTGTCACCGCATGATAGACATTCGGGTCCACATTCTGGGTAATAGTCATGCACCGGATGTAGTCAATGGACTCCTCCGTAGTCTTGGGCTCTCTGGAAAGAAAAGGTTTGCAGTGCTTTGACTCCCATTTGTAAAGGGAGACCAGAGAGTGCTCCAGCTGGAGAACCTGTTTCTTCGTGTTGATAAAGCACCCGGTAGCGTCATCGAATTGCTCGGACGCCGGTACTACAACCTTCAGCATCTCTGGTCACCTCAGTGTTTTCTCAGTTGGAAGGGGCCAGTGCCGGCGTCTCGCCGTCCTCTTTCTTGGGAGGCGGAATAATGCCGTTGATAAATACGGCCGCGGCGTCGTGGTCCGTAGACAGTTCCATAAACAGCTTCACATAGGCCTCCGTCTGAGAGAAGGCGTCCCGGAGCTCCGGGCTCTTGATAAACCGGCGGCCATCCGGGGACTTCTCGCCATAGGCCCGGAGTACGATGTCCTTGAAGGTGGCGATGATCTGCTTGCCGTCCTGTGCCGCCACGATGCGCTGGATCATAGCGGTCAGGCCGCCGTCCACGGATACCACCATCTCGGCCAGTTCAGCCTCGTTCAGATTGAAGTAAAAATCCTCCGTGCGGGAGTTGCCGTTGTAATCGGTGTAGGTAATGGTCTTTTTCAGCATGATGTGCTTCTCCTTTCAATAAATAAAAAAAGCGGAGCCCTCGGTGAAGAGAGCCCCGCTTTTGCAGGTGGATAAGTTCGGCGTGGAAAATATCAGCCGCCCTCCGCAGCCAGAAGAGTGATAATTTCCGCAGGCATAGGCAGTCTGGGCGCCACGGCCTCAACAGAGGGCTCGCTGGTGGCGTCCTTGCCATAGAGGATATCCTCGAAGGCCTTCAGCTTGTCCGGATCGGTCTTGGTGGAATCGATGGTCAGGTGGGCGGTAGGCTTGAAACCGGGCACATCCACGGGGGTGGTGCTGACTTCCCAGCTGAAGGCGACTGCCTCGGGGGAGTCGTTGACCGTCTGGCGGTTCTTCTCAGAGGGAGAAGCCTGCGCGCCGTAGATCAGGTGGATCTTGTAGCCGTGCTCCTGACCGTCCACATCATTGCCGATCAGGGTGCGGTAGCTCAAGCCGAAGACCTTGCGTGCCTGCTGTCCGATGGTTACGCCGGGGGCGATCTCCGCGGTTCCGTCGCAGGCCTCGAACTCGGGGGGATAGGTATAAGCCTCCACAGTAGCGCCGAAGTCCTCCGCGCTCATCAGGTTCAGGTACTTGATGTTATCGGCGTACTGGGGATTGGCCTCTGCGCCGGAAGGGCTCTCGTTGACGGCGGTCAGGCCGTTCCAAGCCACGCCATCGCCATACTGGCTGTCGCTCCCCATGGGGAAGAGGACGCCGCGGTCCAGACCAGTTTCAAAGAAACGCTCGCCGACCTTGTCCCATACAATTCTTCCTTTGGTACTCATAGGTTGTTCCTCCTTCAAAAGTATAGGTTGAACACATCGTGGTTCAGGTTGTCAGATGTAAAATGCCGTTCATGCGAACATCTGGGGAGTTTGGCAATCTCCCCGGGAAGCGCGCTGTCCGGATTGCGGTAAATAACCGTAACTTGATAGCGGTTTTGGATGGTATAAGGCAGGTTGTCTGCAAAGTCGGTGTCCATGCGGCTGCGCTCATAGACGATACAGTCATATTCCATCTCCACATTGGGAGGAGGCTGAAAATAAACCCGGCATTCATCTCCCATCTCCGGACAGTTCAGAAGTTTACACAGAACCGCGTGAAGCAGTAGCCTTCGGCCCATTGTAAAGCCCTCCGATCGTCAGGATAAGGCGCGGGAACTGCACCTCCACATTGCTGATCTTCCACCTGGCGCCCATATATTCTACATACCGCATTTTGTGAAAGTTCTGGTTGGCAAATGGATCGGCGACTATGCTGACCTCATTTGCGATGTTGATATCGTCATTGAGATGCTCGGAAGATTGCAGCCGGCGGGTATTACGAACTAATTCGCCGTAGTATTCTCGCTCGACGATTTTCTCCTCCCGCACACCAGGCGCCGTTTCCACCAGCTCAGCATAGCCCACCGCTCCATAAAACTTTGCCATTTTGAATTCCTCAGGTTGTGGCGGCGTTCCAGACAGTGGACTCCACGGCGGTGGAACCGGCCTTCACCGTGGTAACGGTGGCGGCGGTCATGGCCACGGGGGTCAGCTTGTTGGTGCCGTCGTCGATCAGCAGCAGGCCCTTGAGGAAGGCGTCCTCCATGTCGGCCTTGCTCACCTGGGTCTTGTACTCGGGCTCGTAATAGAGTTTCTTGTCCCCGGTCTTGCCGTAGACCACATAGTTCTTCACATGGACATCCTTGCTATGCTCATAAATTTTGTTCATGACGCGTACCTCCATTCAAAAGTAAATGCCCATGGGAGTTTTAAGCTCCCACAAGCTCCTCCAGTACGATGGCGGACTGGATGCGAGTCAGGGCGCCGGACAGCCGGGTCTCAATCATGTACTTCTCCTGGTTGAAGTCGATGTCGAACTGATTGAACCGGGTGATTTCGCCGCCCTTGGTAGCGCCCAGGGTGTAGTCAGACAGGTTCACGAAGATACCCAGGAGCTTGTGCTGGTGGGTATCGCTGTCGGTGCGGACAAGACCGGCAAACTGCTCGGCAGTGTAGATGTCGTTGACATTCAGCGCCTTGGCCAGATCGCTCTTGGAGTCGTAGATGCGGCGGCCGTTCAGATCTCGGGCCAGCAGCATCACATTGAGCAGATGGGGGTCGCAGTAGAAGTCGGGCGTCCCGGTGCCCTTATACTGCTCTCTGGAGTAGAGGGCTGCGGTAATGACGGCCTCCGCATAGATGTAGTTATCGCCGAAATTGTTTGCGGTGTTGGCGCCCTGAAGCTCCTCCTTGGCCGCATCTACATCTACGGGGTAATGGATGGCATACAGGTCGTCGTCATTCCAAATGGAGCGGATGTGCTCCTGATAGATCTTGTGCTCATCGCCCTCTTCGCGGCCGTCGCCGATCATGATAGCTACCGCCAGCTCTTCGTTCAGCGTCTGACGCATCACGCCGTACTGGTACTCCACCACATCGAAGTCGGTAATGTCGATCTTGTCATCACGGTTCATGGCGTCGGTGATGTAAACGGTCTGCGGGTCGGTGGTCCGGGTAATGAGCTTCATGTTGCCGGAAGGCGTCTTCAGACTGCCCTTCTTATAACCCTTGGCCCGGATGGTGTCTCGGCGGGCGTCCATCTGCTTGGTGCGGATACGGCTGATGGGGCTCTTGTGAACCTTATTCATGACCACAGTGACCCAGCCCTGGTCACGGCTGACCACCTCGGGAGCGCCGGGACGAAGGTCACGGTAATCGGGGAACAGCGCCTCGATGTCATCGATACCATGCTTCAGAGTATCGCTGTGCTGCTCGGCATAGAGCTTCATTGCGCCCTGAAGCGTGCCGATGCTCTTGGTCTTGGCGTTGCTGATGATCTCTTCCTGAGCGGAGTGGCTCAGAACGGTCTCCCGGTTGTCATCAGGCTTGTCAAAAACATTGTACTTCATAGTCTTATCTCCTCCTTCAGAGTGTTTCACGGCCTGTTGGCCGTCGGACTTGTCCTCGGGGTCGTCCTCCTCTTCAGACCCGCCCTCTTCCAAGGCCTGTCCGATAAGGGCGTAGACAACATTCTTCTGCTTGTCGGTGAGGGAGTCGAACACCTCTTTCATTGTTTCGCCGTCATCCTCAGGGCGTTCCTTCTTATCATCAGAGGTCTCTTTCTGGTCTTCACCGTCATCATCCTTACCGTCCTCCGCATGGGTAAGGCTAATGCCTTCGCCAGTGCCAATGATGATCTCCTGCTCCGCACCCTCGCCGTGGGCAAGGTCTACAAAGTCGATAAATGCGCCGGGGTTGGCGCCGGCCACGACCAGACTGACCTCGCGGATCATCCCGTGAATTACATCCCGGTTCTGCTGTTTAAGCTGATTGGCATAGATGGAGAGCGCCTCCACATCGCCATGCTGAACCAACAGCTTGGCCGCCTTGCCGCTCTCCGTGTCGTTGAAAGTACAATAGGCGTACACGCCGTCCTGCCGGTTTTCCAGCAGGGCATGGCCCAGAACATTGAGAGGGTCGTTGTGCTGATGGTTCCAGACCAGAGGGACGGTGGTGCCGTCGCAGTCGGCAAAGGCGTCCTTTCGGATAACCCGGCCGTCACCGCAGACCAGATTATTTCTGGTTGCCCAGCCGCTGCAATCACACTTCGGTTTCTTCATTTTGATTTGTCTCCTCCTTTGGTGTCGGTTTCTCTGTGCCAGAGGGAGCCGGAAGGCTTTCCTTGGCCGCGCGGATGTTACTGTTGCGGAGTTCATCCGCCTTGGGGTCCTTCGAGGGCTTCATCCCCACCACCTGCCGGATCTCATTGGAGGTCATGATCTCGTTGCGGGTGAACTTGTCCGCGATCTCCGCGATTTCGGATACCGGCACAAGCTTGAAGGGGTCTCGGAAGAACACAATGGACTGCCGCTGCGACCGGGCGGTCTTGGTTAAAAACTTCCGCTTCGCTTCGTCAACAAAGGCGGATACCATAGGCTCGATGGTCCGGTCATAGTAATTCAGCATTGTCTTGTCATCCGCGGAGCCGTTCATGATCTCCTGCGTGATACCCAACTGGCTGTAAAGCATACTCGTCAGGTATTCAATCTGGGACATCAGCTTGTTCTCCACGGGGCGGTTGAGCTGAGTGATATGTTCCGTCCCATCGGTGTAGGCGACTCCGTACTTGGAACCTGCCAGCTGCTCTTCGATATCCTTACGGCGTTTTTCCGCCTGTTGACGCCTTGCCTCGGTCTTGATGATGTAGGGAAGCTGAATGATGATGTCTAACTTGCCGGACGCGCTTTGTTCATCGATGGCGTCCAGAATGTTCAGTTTCCGAATCAGCCGCTGGCTGGTAGAGTTCGGCTCGTTCATCACGGCATAGAAGGGGTTTTCGATGATGGCCGTCTTGTTCTTGGGCACCACGATGTCCTCTTTTTCGCCTGTGCGATCGTTGTAGACCCGCACCTTGACATGCTGGGGATACCACTCCAAAATGCGCCCCGTCCGCATGGACAGGATGTCGTAGGAGTTGGTTTCATCCGGGTTCAAGGTCGTATCCACAGGGATCACAGCCACGCAGCCCTCGTCCATCATGGACATATACACATCTTGGCTGAACGCCCGGCCCGTTTGGTCCAGATTGGCCTCCAAGGTCAGGCAGGTATTCAGCCCTGTGTCCATCTCGGAGAGAAAGCGGCCGTCTTCATCCAGACGAACATGCCGCAGAACGCAGGCCGCCGCGTCCATGGCGATGCGGTTATAGACTGATGTGACGATGGAACGCTCATTTCCCCGGCTGAAACGAGGCCTGTCCGGCCGATAAGAATAGCTCGGCCCAATCAGCCTGTATCCCCCATAGGGGTCGCGGTTGAAGAACGCGTTCCAAGCATGTTTCAGCCGGGAACCGAATGCAATCTCCATCCAGACGCTCGCCTCCTTCCTGTTTTTGGGTATAAAAAGTCCGCAGACTTCAGATGAAATCTACGGTTGCTGCGTTTATTCAAATGCCTCACGGTTTGCCTTATAGGCAATGTATGCGTCCATCATGGCCGCAACGGCGTCGATCTTCTGCTCATACCGTTTCTTCAGCAGTTTCCGGTTGCCATTGGTGTCCTCCAGCGTGATGCAGTTTCCCATGGCATAGGTCATCAGTTCCTCGTCAAATAGAAGCATCCGGTCTTCGGACATCTTCTTCAGCTCGCCCAAAGGAACGGACTCCGTCTTGGAACCTTGAATGACCTTTTCAATGCCGAAGGGGCCGTTTTCATTGGCCCACCGCTCAATAAACTGCTGCGCATTATACGGGTCGTAGCCCACGCATCGCACATCATAGCCTTTGTCGGTAATGTGGTTGTCCAGATCTTCATAAACCAGTGTCAGATCCAGTACCGTTCCTTCCAGAACAATCAGGCTTCCTTCCTCCATGAACTGATCATACTTGACTCGCATGGCGGCGGGGAGCTTGTTCAATGTTCGGGAACTGATATAGTTCCGGGTTTTTACGCCAAAACTTCCATCCCGCAGTGGAAATAAAAAGGTGAAGGAACAGAAGTCGTCTCCTTGTGACAGGTCGATGCCCATAGCGCATGGCATGTTCCAGAACACCCGTTTCCGGTGGGGAAGGGTTTCCTCATAGGTAAAGTAATAGGTGTAGCCCTCCATCGGAAGACCGAAACGCTTCGCCAAAATATCGTTTCGTGCTGCTGGGGCGTTTTCTGCCCGTTCCACATCCAGCTGATAGGTCTCATAGGTAACGGTCTTTCCCAAGTTCGGATTGGCCTTCATCCACATTTCCGGATAGCCAACCTCGTCAACTGAGTCCAATTTGTACCACCAGATGGACACATGAGGATTGAAGTAATCCCCCTTGAGGATGTTCATAAGCTCCATTTTGATGGTGTCACCCGCTCCGTTTCGGACGGTGCCCTCGGAACTGGTGGCGATAATGAGGTAGTCGTCCACCTTTGATGCGCCCTGCTCGATGGCACCGATGACATCCTCTCGAATGTCGCCGGAGAGCCACTCGTCTACAGTGGCGATCTTGCATCGCAGACCCTGAAGCTTGTTAATGGACATGGGCCGAATCTCGATAAGGGAGCCTGTGAGAAAGTTCTCGATGCCTTTCTTGGTGGAGGCCAGTTTGACCCGTCCCGCCCTCGAACCGGTGGTATTTTGGAGGGAGCCTTCTGTCAGAAACTTGAATAGCGGCCCCCGCGCTCTGGTGATGGCAGTTCGGATGGGCGATACAACCTCCTCGGCCAGTTTCATGGTCGGCGCGGTGGTGATCTGATGGGTAGTAGTGGCGTCCACATTCTCAAAGAAGGACTGGATGCAGGCGTCATATATCGACTTGGCGGCGCCGCGCCCGACAATCAAATACTGCTTGTTGATCAGGCGCTTTTTAATCATCTTCTTGACATATCGGCCGCCATGGCCGTCCTTGTTGGGCCGGTAGACTGTTCGCTCTACAAAGTAGTACCAGCCGAACACCTGCTCTCCCCAGAGTTTGAAGCTGTCTAATAAATGAAGATCGGAGCCGTCTGTTAAGGTCAGCTCCGACTCGCAGTATTTGATCCAGCCCTCTACCGCCTGGTCGTCGTAGTAGATACCCGGATTGGCGATTAGGTCATCAATCCGGTTCATCTCCATGGAGACTTCCTTGCACACCGGGATTTCGCCCCGAATCACGGCATCACGAAACATGCCGTAGTATTTGGGAACGGCAGTGTTTGATAATGCCATAGCGTTTCTCTCCTTACTTCTTGCGAGCGAGACCCTCTATGATTTTCTTAATCTTGTCCGCATTGTTATAGAGAGTAATCGCAGTCGTGGTGGCCGTTGCCGCGGCGGTGGCTGCCTTCATGCTCTTGGATACAAAGGCCTTGCCTCTGCTTACATCGCTCCCGGACAGCTTGCTGTACTGCTGCTCCATTTGAAGGCGGTTCAGCCGGCTACGTAGTTCAGCATCGCTCATGGTCTTTACGCTTTTGCTGCTGTGAGCCTTCTTGTAATCGTCATGTTCCTGCTCGCCTTTTCCGGCATAGCGTTTCTTTCCTTTTGCGGTATAGGAGCCGTCTTTGTTCTGGAATCTCCGGACGCCCCATCGCATCCCTTTAATCCCATAGTGGTAGAGTTCATTGCGTTCCATTTTGAAGGTCCTCCTCTCCTGATTGATTGCTCTGCTGGTCGGCCTCCACATAGAGCCTCCACTCAAGCTCTTTGATCTGCTGATTGATGGCGTCAATGGCGGCGGAACTAAGCGGCGGATCGAAGATGAGTTTGACCTTCAGGTGCATATAGGTGCGCACAAAAGAAAAAGCCGCCGGATTTCCGCCAAGAAAGTCCTTCCACTCTTGGTCTTCATCCGTGATGGCGAAGCCTTCGGCAGGACCGACTCCCATCTGCCGTAAGATGGAAAACACGGAGTTGATGTGCATAATCAGGTCGGGATCGAAATGGGTATAACTTTCTTCGATGCCCAGCAGCTTCTTGATGGAGGTCAGGATGCTCTCAGTCATGTCCATGCGGCATCCTCCTTACGGCAGAAAGCGGTTTCACTGCCGCACAGGGTCTGCGACTTTTGGAATCGTTTTGCATAATGTTGTTCCTCCTTCTTCTGTGATAGAATTCAATTCCCGCGTCGCTTCCTCTATAGTGTCTGCGGAGAACTGAAACTGACCATGGGAAAAGATTTCCACATGGCCGCGCACCCATCGAAACTCATACACGAAACGCCCCTCCTTATCGCCGCCACGGACAGGTGTCGCCTCTGCTTCTCGCAATAGGCGTTAGCATCAGCAATGTTTCGTCTCCGTAATGGATTGCTTGGTGAGTGCTGTGAATTGTTGTAATCAGGAACTCCGGGTCGAGAAGGAGGTCACTCCGCTCTCGGATATCCTTTGCTGTAATGGGGTTCATGTGGTGAATCAGCACCCGGCCATGAATTTCCCGCCCCTCGATGCCGAGGTCGCATCCGTTATCCCGAATAATGACTTGGTTACGGGCCTCTTTCCATTCCGGAGAACGGTAGAACAGCTGGTTCAGATAACGGTCAAATCCAAAAGTTTCCTCGCCCACCGCTCCTGAAAGCCGGAGATACCGATATCGTTCCTCAAAAGTTTCGAGCTGGATGAGTTCAGAATAGGTTCTAATCCTCGTCATCATCCGCTTCACTTTCCCCTCTGTACTCCCGCATAGCGGCCATAGCGTCAAGATAAACCTTTTCCATATCCTTCTGGGACTTGATTGACTCGGCCTTCGCTTCCGCCAGATCTACCTGTTTGGACAGAAGTTCTTTCTCAATCTGCGCTTTGGTAGAGCCAAGCTTCAAAAAATGTGTAATGACCTGAGAAGAGGCGGTTCCTTCAATCAACTGTTTTTCCGCCAGATCCACAGCCAGCGAGATCATCTGGTTTTCTCTGGCCTCCGGGGACAATGCCGGTCGGATCTTTCTCCCGGAAGAACCGGATGTTCTTGCCTTTGTCAAAGAGAACGCCTCCTTTCTTCGAGTATTGCCATGGTTTTAGTAGGTTTTTGGGCAGCATTTGAAAGAACTCACAAAGCCAGCCCGCTCATACCGGGGCCGAAAGGAGAAAGACATCTTGGATAAGATGGAGGAAAAGAGCCCACAAAGCCGAAACCGACCTTGCGAGCTCCTGCAAATGCTGCCCCGCGCCCAAAAACATTTTTCAAAAATATCCGCCGGAGCTTTTTTTAGGACCGCCGCGATGCAGGAGGGGGTATCATTTTTCAGACCCCCCCCCTATGTTTGACGGGGACTCCAAAAATCGCGGGCAGTCCATAGTGGATCACCATCAATCAGAAACAATTTAGCTAACTTTTTCTGTTTCTGACTGCTTGACCTTCTTATAGATGCCGAGAACATCGTATTTAATGATGTCGTTAATAGCTCGCTCAATTTCTTGGTCATTTTCTTCTTCCGAAAGCCGATCAGAAGTGCGAGCAATTCGAGCTAAGTAGGCGCAAGAATGATAACCTTTTCCTTCATCAAAGTGATACCAAGCCTCGTACTGGGTAAAAGGGTCGTATGGGTTGTCATGAGTTGTCAACATACACTTTGCCATCTGCTCTCACTCCTTTCATTCATTCAAATACTTCGACACAACAGAAGTAGAAATGCCCAAAGCCTGAGCAATCTCAGCATTTGTGTTGCCGGAATTGGCCATTGCTTTAATCCTGTTGATACGAGCAGTCGACAGTTGCGTACTGGTTCTTGGCGTTGCTCTTTCTCTGACGGTGTCAGGATCTGCGTAACGGAGAATCTGGGTTAAAAACGTATCCGAAACTGCTCCAGCTTGAATAGCTTCCCATTCACCATCTGTAATAGTGATACGAGCCCGTTTTCCGCTTGCTCCAGTCATTGTTCTGGCATCGCTGATTGCAGCTCTCCGAATTTTGGAAATCTCATCCTTGTCAGTGATGTTGTTATCCTGAACTTTGGCCTTTACCTTAGAGTTTGCGATACGCTGAGCCTCTCTTTCACGAGGCGCGTTCATGGTCGCCACTCTAAGTGCAGACATCAAGCGGTCTACTTCAGGCTGATAAGCGGCCTTAGCACTACTGGAATACTTGAGCGTGCCTGTTCTTGTGTACTCTTTCCGGGCCTCGTTTGCCAGGGCCTTCATTTTATTGGCATAGTCGGCGTAGGCCTCTTCCTGGAGGGTGCCGGAGGACAGCTTATGGGCATCATCGGTTACTTCCAGAAGCTTAGCCTTGGTGGTGGCCCTTACCTCTTTGCCCGTCTTTGGGTCGATGTAAGTACGGCCAGACTCCTTATAAATCACCTTGCCGGTGTCCTTGTCAATGCGACCACTCCCTTGGCGTTCCGGCACACGGACATCCTGTTTGCGCCTGGACAGAAGGGTGGATGCTCCACCTACCTCCCGGCCATCCTCATCCACATAGCCCTGGTACGCCTTTCGCAGCTCCGCAATACCGTTGTCCTTTTCAGACTGCTTATAGTCCAGTTTGTGCTTAGCGGCATCGATAACCACCATGCTGTGCTTGACTGCACGAACCAGTTCGCTCTCCTTGGCCCCTCTCAGGGTCATATCGGTGATAAGGTTGGAGATTTTGCCCATCTCAAGCTGGGTGGCCTCTTTTGACAGAAGCCGGACTCCAGTACGCCCCTCAGTGGAATACTGAGTTTTGGGGTCGAAGTCCTTCAGGCCATCCAGGGCCCTGGTTGACTTGATGTTTACCTTGCCACCTGTTGGTATGACGACAACCTGGTCTCCATCAAAGTCTGCGCCAGACAGGCGCTCCGCGACCTTTGGATTGATACCGATGGCATCCCGAATATTTCGGCCTAAAATGGAGATTGCCGACTGGTTTTTATTGTTGACGGTAAGAACAGGAATCTCAAATGTACCAGCATGGGGGTATCGAACAAGAGCCACCTTTTCCCCATCCCGGTAATTGGGGGCAAATACCTCTGTTTCTTTCAACGCTGTGATAGGAAGGATAACTTGGGTACTCTGCCGTGGAAGCGCCGCCGCCTTCAGATGAACTGCGGAAGAATCACACTCATCAGCAAAGTCAAGAAGCATCTTTCGCTTAACCGTGGGGTTTGTCAGAGAACAGATCTCATCAAACTCATCAGCGGCATCAGCATAAGTAAGATCGAGCTGCTTTTTGATAAGTTTCATTGGCTGTTTGGAAAGGAACTGAGAAGACAGGTTCCTGCTCATCTTATCCCAGTCGCCCTCTTCTTTCAGCTTGTTGATGGCGGAAAGAGATTTCTTCTCTCCGGTGACAGGGTCGATGTACTTACCATTGGGGTCTGGATAATAGCTCTGTCCATTAGCCTTGATGAACGCTCCGAAAGGGTTATCCGGATCATCACTGATCTTCTTCATGACATCCATCTTGGGCGTGCCGGACTGCTTGTTTGTGTTGAACACAATGTCTACGCCATCCGGCATATCATCAGAATACATGGCCATTCCCTTGAGATAATGGGTTCCATCTACCAGAATGCGAACCTGGGCATAATGAGAGTCCCCAAGGTCAAGATCGGCCACGCCGCGGCGGAGCTCAATCACGCCGTCTTTGTTTTTTCCGCCCTCATCACCATAGAGGATTTTAACCCGGTCTGAACTGATGCTTGTAGGGTATTCCCGCTTGTCCCAGGACTCACCGCCGTCAGAGGAATGGTATTCTCCGACAGACTTGACCAAACTCAGGTTCTGGTACGCGTCTCTCTGAGTGATGTCCGGATTTGAAATAACCGGGGTAATCGTCCGCTTAGAGGGGTCATTCACTTGAGGAACGCCGACGCCGTAACGGTTATAGCCCTCGGTTTCCAAAATGAACAGGGCCTCCTGAAGAACCCCAGAAGACACGCCAAGCTGCTGTTCCACACCGACACCAACATCAAGAGCGCCTTTTTCTGCAAGTTCTTTTTTCAGAATTTCCGCAGTTTCCTGGGCCTTGTTCTTGTTCTTCGCCGTATTCTCATTCAGAAGAGCACGAACAGAAGAATCGTTCTCAAAGCCCAAAGCAGATGCGATTTCATCCAAGGTTTTTCCATCATCCCGCATAGAGCGAGCCCGGTCAGCCAGCAAAGCTCTCCGTTCATGCTTGGCGACACGAACTTGCATCCGAAGTTCAGTCGTTGTCAGACCAACTTCGCTGGCAATTTCTTTCTCGGATTTTCCAAGGCTTTGAAGTTCTTCAACCCGGGCCAGAAAATCGCCGCTGCGCTGATAGGGGTTTTCACCAGAACCCCACGGATAGCGGCCAGAGCGCCGCTTGACGCCGTAGTGCATCAGAATATCTTCCTCAATGGGGTTCACGGATCATCCCTCCTGTTCCTTAATTTTTTTGATGACCTTATCAGCGGTGATAATCTTGTCCATGATGGGGACAATGATTTCTACTGAAGGTTGGTCATACAAAATTTGGTCGTGTTGATAAATGCGGCATTCAATTTCAATATCAGCTGGCTTGATATGATACTCCAAGCAGAAAAGAGCAACATAAATATAAAGCTGCTCCATGTGAGCCTGAATTTCACCAGTCTTCAAATCGTGAACCCGCAGAAAATTGTTGCGGAAACCAATGGCATCCGCCGTTCCAAAGCAGTTCTCCGAATAATAGAGGATCTGCTCTGGGAGCATTTTGTAGCCAATGGCGTCATTGACATACATATTCAGCGTTTTCTGGGATTTCGGCAATTTCTGGCCCAGCCGAATGCAGCGAGCCGCGAAGTCATGGAGTTCGGTGCCTCTCACAGTCGCCAGAAAGCGAAGATAGGAGTCGGCGACCTTGTCCTCACTGTAATTGATCCAGTGGTATTTGCTTGCGCCAAGAAACGCGTGCTGTCCTTCAAGGTTCGAGTGCTTGTTGAAGATCATGCAACACTTCCTCCTTGTTCTCGGGAGATATAAATCGGGAAAAAGACATATCGTTCATTTTTCCAACATAGTAATCCTGGTTCGGCTGCCTCTTGGCCCGCGCAAACTGCTTGCATTCTAAAGAGGCCCACTTCCTGCCATGAAGAATCAGCAGGTCGGGAATGCCCTGGCGCTGGTCCATCTTAAATACCATGCACCCGGGGAACATCGTCTTGAGCGTTGCAATCAGACGATCCTGAAACCCGCTCTCCAGCTTGGAGCTTCTGGCCATCGTTGAGGCCTCCTTTCGGCAAAAATAAAGAGGAGAGGCGTAGAATGTTGCAAAATGCAAAGCACATTCTATTCCTCTCCATAAAAGAGTCTGTTTTTTTCGCGGAAACAAAAAGAGCATAAAAAAAGCCGAGACACCCGTAGGCATCCCGGCTAAACCAGAAATATCAAATTGGTATTGGTCAACTGTTATTCCGCAGATAGCGGATTAGTATCCACAAAAGCCAAAGTCCACTGGTGCAGAGAGTAAGGATCACATCAAGAAGGATGCCGCCCGCTCCACGCTTATTGGTTCCGTTTCTGCTCATGGCTATTTTATCCTTTCGTGCTATGAGGCCGGGAGATACACCTGTCCGTCATGTCCAATGTAATAATCTTTCCTCTGCTCAGGCGCTCGGAGAGCGTCACGGAGATAGGTCTGCATGGACGACGGTTCGGTGGCGCTGAGGGCCTCTACAATTTCTTCGACCTGCTTTTCATAAACGGTCTTATCAATCTTTTTGAACGGGTTTCCCTTGGTTACAGCGATAGCCTGCTGCAACGCGCTGAAACTACTGAGCATACGCTTATCGCACTTATTGATGTAGGTGGAAACATCAGTTTCGATATAACGAATGAAATCGGGGTCATAATTTTGAGAATAGTATGTTTCCAAAAGACTGCTCATGGTATAGAGCTGCATGGACAACTCCAGACACTCTTTCACTTGAACGGCCTTGCTTGTGGTCACAGCGATGTCGGCATTTTCTTTTGCGGTGGCCGTGGCGCTTAAATCAGCCAGATAAAACTCGATGTCTTTCATGGCTACTTTTCTGGCGCTCTGCAAACTGGCAATGGCGGCCAGCCGCTGCTGATCATGTTCCATGATGGAACCGTAGTTCTGGTAGGCATAGCGGACAAAACAGATTTCGGCCATCAACTCGGCCCGCTTATCGCCGTAAAGAAATTCCAGAATCTTATCCAAGCTCAGCTTCATCATGGTTAGTTTGCTATTGATCTCGGATAAAAAGTATTGGCCGGAGGCAATAGACATTGCCGTGAATGCGCCCAGAAGGACTGCCTGCATCTGCATGGGATGGAGCGATGCTGTTCCGCCAAACCGACCGTTCTCCTGAAACACGCTTCCGTATCCGCCCTGCTTCAGTTTTACCAGTTCATGCTGGAGCCCGTCCGGGAAGGATATGCGATACGCTTGCGCCATTTCGCTTACAGCGATCAGCGCTGGGACTTCGCCGAGCAAAGCATTGACCTGCATTTTCTGTCCCTGGGTCATTTCCAGTTTGATGAACTTTTCATCAGCAAGGTCTATGCCTTTGCTACATGGTTTCAGTTCCACGTCTGTTCCATAGGCCAGTTGTTCATCCACAACAATCCCTCCAATCATCCCGAAATATAAAAAGAGTGCGCCCCAATGAAGAGACGCACCCTTGCAATAAGTGTATCTCCCATTGTTGCCACACAATCTCTTCCCCGGTGATGGGTATAAGTAAAGAGAGAAAACACTCGTTGCCAAGTTATTTTCCCATCACCAGAAGAGAATATATGATTGTGTGGCGAATTCAGTATAGCACACCCCAGGAAAAATTGGAAGAGAGATTTGTTCGGACATCGTTTTAATACATTTTTCATGCTCTGCCCAAAAACCCACTTTTTTCGTCAGTTATATATAATTTGATACTATTTTTTCGCGTTTACTTAAAGAAAAAAGTGGGAAAGTGGGCAGAGAACCCGCAAAGCCTTGTGCCGCAACGGTTTCCGCCTGCCCACTTTTGAAATAAAACCGGGCAAAAACCCACTTTTTTCGGGCTTTTCGTCCGTACACAGTCTTACCAGACGCCCCAAATTGCCCACAGTTTCAACAAAAAGTGGGCAGAAGCCCGTTTTTGCCTCTGAAAAGTGGGCTGAATTTTAGACATGAGAGCGGCTCGAATTCTAACTTAGATTAGACAGAACCGGGCCAAACTCACGTCGTTTTGCTCACCGCCAAACCCGTCCAGTGCGTTTGTCCACAAGGACGATGCGGCCCTCGATTTCAAAGTTCGCCAGCTCGCAAATATCAAAGATGGCATAGAGCAGCTTATGGAACCTCTCTTCCTCCGCCTCGATATTCTTCAGCGCCTGATAGGCTGTGGGGTCGGAATAGCCTTCCGCGTTTTTTCGGTCTGTGTTCGCCACATCGGTCACCTCTCCTCTTCGTTGTGCCAGGCCTCAATATCCACGCCGACTTTTTTCAGCATCTGAGTGCAGAGCCAGATGTCGTCCCCGTTCTCCAGCTCATACCGTTCAACCAGATTGTTAATATGAAGCCGGTAAGCGTCATAAAACGCGCGTAACCGTTTGGCGCCAAATCCGAATTGTTCATGCAGCACCCACAGAATAGTCGCGTCGATCTCGGCAAGGTGCTTCCTGTCATACTCGGCCAGTTCGCGCTGGATCTCCATGTCCATCGCTTTTTTCTCCGCCGCTGTGAGCACTGCTCCATAAACCTTGCCGCCGGCTTTTTTCAGGTACATCAGACATACTTCAGGATGCAGAACCCTTGCGCTGTTTCTTCGGCCCGTGGAAGTTTTCAGGAATGGGCTTCCCGGTTTTCAGATTGATGGGCCGCAGGCCAAGTACCCGCCGCCACTGGTTGTTGTGCATACGCTTATTCACCCAAGAATATCCCTTACGGGTCATCTCGGCTTTCGCCATGCTTCTGAGCAGTTTACGCATTGTCGTTTCCTCCTATCAATTTTTTGCCGATGTTGTTGAACACCTCAGTCAAAGCAGCCATAGATGGCGTGGAGAAATCGGGCATAGGCGGCTCCGGCATGAAGGGCGCAAGGATCTTTTTTACCGCGCTGGTGGAGCCGAACACCTTCTTCGTCACAGCAGCACAGAAACCGGCATAAGGATCGAATTCATCGCCCTCTCCACAGGAGGCGATGGTCTTAGAGCCATCTGCCCAGATCACGATGGTTTTGGGGCCGTTGAAGATGACCTTTTTCACATTCAAAGTCTCGCCCACGATGATATTCGGATTCGCCCTCATCCACCATGTGCCTCCATCCATATCGTGTTTGGGCCGAATGATGCTCAGTTGCTCCTCGGGGAACCAGAAAACGCCCTCTTTGCTCTCGGGATTTCGGACCCCGTCCAAATACACGCCGATTTTATTTGTCTCTCGGTGCCATTTGCAGACAGTACCGGTATGGCCGGCAAAACGGCCGCCATAGGAAGTTCCGGGAAGAACCGCAACTTTCGTTCCAAAGCTGATCATCTTACCGCACCTCCTTCTTCTCAGTCCGCCGGCGCAGAAGCTCATCCAGCAGCTCCGTGTCAGTATAGTCGCAAAGAGCCTTCTCCCCATTCTCTTCTTCCACAGAGACCAAGAGGGAAGATTTCAGAGCCAAAGCGGGACGAGCGCAGAAGCCCGCAAAATACGCGGAGTTGAAGCCGACGCCCCCATCAGTGAACACGCTATACGCGCGGTTGCTGACGCCGGAGTCCGAGGAGCGCGTACACCAAGGCGTAGCCGTCCAGAAAGGCTTGTCCGTCAGCGGGATGAAGCGCCGATACTTGCGGTACTCATCCACCGTCAGTATTCTTCCGTAGACATTGGGCATTCCATAGTCGGTCATGCCGTCCATGCTGGTCAGGTCAATGGGAAGCGCCAGAGCCGCTTCAGAGAGGATCTTGTGCCTATGCAGCCACTCATCCACTACCCGTTTTACATTGCTGCCGATGAAGTTGTTGTGATCGCGGTCATCATCGGCGTCCTCGCTCTCAAATGCACAGTAGTCGGGCAGAGTGCCGACCAACAGCACAAAAACCCCGCCGGCAACCTCTCCCAGCTTGACGAACTCCTCTCCATCAACGATAAAGCGCTCGCCGTTGCGCACCTTGCAAATTTCCATTGTTTTAGTCATAACTGTCTTTCTCCTTTCAAAAATATCAATCTTTGTTATGCTTCCGAAGAAGCCTCTGATAAAGCTCCTCGGCCTCTTTCCCCTGAAACTGATTGATGATCTGAACCGTACCCCCGAGTTCTTTCCGGCCGACGATCAGCACTGCGATGTCACCGTGGCCGTGATCAAAACCTACCAAAATTGTGTCGGACTTTTTCACAGAACCCACCTCATAAAATCGAAAAACAGTTTTACAAGAAACAGAAGGCCGAGAATGGCCAGAACCCAGACGGCATTGAACAGGAAATGTAAAATATCATCCCAACCGTGTTTCATTTCTTATCCACCCGCTTTGCCTTGCGCTCCTCGTACTCGTCCTTCTCAATAGGAACGAAGCTGTTGCCGCTTTCCTTGAAGTAGCGGTTGAGTTCCAACTTTTTGCCGTCCGGAGTCTCGATCCACAGCAGTGCCATGGTGTCATAGTCGCCATTCTTGGGGTCAACCAGAAACTCCTCGCGGAAAACCCGGAATTTCTTTCCGGCCGGGAGATAGGGCATGGTAATGGGGAAGATCTTGTCCACGAGCCGGGCAATAAACCCGTTCGTAAAAGCGACATTGGGGGAGTCGATATTGATGCCGCAGACCCGGTTCACATCCGAGTAGGTGACAGTGCCGTCCGGAGAAATCTCCTTGAACAGAGACGACATACGCTTGCACTGGTACTTCTGATAGCCCTCTTCCCAGTTGCAGTCGCCGGTGATATCATTCCAAATATCCGGTGTATCCTCAATGGGCGTCAGACACTTGCCGTCTACCAGACGGTTGAGGATACTTTTGGTAATCTGGATGCTGAATCCGCTGTGACCGTCCCGACAGAGGCTCTGATAAGCCCTGAGGGCGCTCTCGTAGCAGGCCACGCCGTAGTCCCACTCGCCTTCATCTTCGCTGTCCTCCAGCTCCTTCTGACAGGCCAGCTCGACCTCCATGGCCGCCCAGGAGCCCATTTCTCCCTCTTCGCCTCCGGCCAGAGACAGTAACCGCTCCACATCGGCATCCGTATGCCCGTCCCATTTGGGAGCAGCGGGCACCTCTTTGCAGCGGAACAGATCCCAGTCCTTCTCCTCGTAGTGATAGGTGTACTGACCCTTGGGTGTTTCGATGCCCACAATGAACCAGCCTCCGCCAAAGGGAACCTCACCATCAAAGTGCTTGCGGGATTTCCAGGCCAGCGTGGGGAAGGTGTTCACCAGGGCCGCGAAGAGGATGAGCCGCTGACGGTAGAGGGAATTGAAGGTGTGATACCCGTCCGAAAACTCGCCGATGTCCTGCTCCGACATCAGCACCGCCCGGTCATCCCAATACTCATTGGCAAAGACCTTCCGGCAGTCTCCGCCGAAAGCCTCGACGATCTCGGGCAGGTTCTCATTGACTGCGTCCAGATGGATGCCCTGCTCCTTGCAGAAGTTCACCGCATCGTCCAAAGGCTTGCCCACGCGGTTGGTCCAGAGAATGACCTTGGCCCCATCGGCCTGCTCCGCCTTGAGCTTGTTGATGTTTTTTTCGATGGGAGCGCCCACTTCCGGCCACTTGTTGACCACGAGGCAGCCATCGAAGTCTACCGCGATGATTTTATGAGCTGTCTTGTTATCCATGTTCTTTCTCCTTTTCAAAAATATCAGTCTTTGATAATGAGTTCGCTGAGCGGGATTGTCGCCAGCGCACCGTTCGGTCGCTTGATGACCGCCTTGTTTGCGAAGAGCCCGACGCCAAGCCAATGATGAAAATGATAAATCGGAACATCAATCCTTCACCCCCAGTTTCATCTTGGCCTGCTTTAGGGTTAGGCCGATAAAGTTCTCCGGCCGAATGGACACGGGAACTTTAGAACGGGAAACGGCCTCTCCATAACACAGAACCCCTTGGGTCCCGTCGTCATAGAGAAGCCGCAGCTTATCGCCCAGCACATCCTGCCGGACCATCCGTATTCTTTTTTGCGCCATATCAGGCCTCCATCATCTGATAGTTCCGGTTGATATCGCATAATGCTTGCAGCGAAGTTCGACCGGCTCAATATATTTGATGTCTCGAATGCGGATCATGGACAAGGCTCCGTCATTTTTTCGCTCACGATGAAGAACCGCCTCGTCGATTGCCGCCTGAGCCGCAAGGAACTCTTCTTTCAGAGAGCAGACCTCCCGATGGGAACAGCGGGTGCATTGGGTTTCTTTGACTCCGTAATCACTCATGTGTATCCTCCCGATAAAAGCAAAAAGAGAAGAGCCCGCGTTTCCGCAAGCCCTTCCCTTTGGCTGAGGTTAGAATTTCAGCTTTTCGTTGATCTTCGCGATTTGTTTTTCCACCTTTTTCTGAATTTCGGTGTTCCCGGCCTCGATTGCCAGATCAAGGACTTCCTGCCAGTCTTCCAACTGGTCCAGAAGCATACCCTTGTACTGGTTGTCCGTCATGCCCATAGGATCGTCACCACCATTCAGAAGGTGAGACTCGTTGCGTTCAGCCATAGCCTAACAACCTCCTTCCATAATAGGAGCTGTGCTTTTTGCGCATAGTCGATGTAACTTATCCGAGTTCATGATACCATGCCAGTCCGGAGGGTGTCAATTAGAGGTGTATCGCCCGCCACAAAAGCATACAGATAGAGAATTTGGCAAAGAACCACAAAAAATCGCCAATTTTCTGCATTAAAAGCCATGCTATGGGGTGCTCTTCGACCCATTTCTGTTCCTTATTCATTGGTCGCACCGCCCGTGATCAGTTCACTATATGGCAGTTCCTCAATCCAGTCGCAGAAGCTGTGCCACTCGTCCAGCTTAGGGTCAAATATGAAGTTCGGCATCGTTTTCACCTCTCTCAAATATGGTCTCCAGCGCTCGCATTAGCAGTATTGTATTCGTTCGGCCAACATTAGGCGGATAACAAATATAAATCTTATTTCCGTCCGTCATCTGACTGAGTATTTCCCTTTGAAAAGGCAAAAGTTCGATACCGATTCTTTTCAGAAACTCATCAAGCTTCTCAACCTTTGTCATTGAACTCTCACATCCCCTATTCTCTTCAAATATGGGCATTCTTCACCACAGTCCAATTTGCATCGAGAATACATTCCGGACTGAAACATGCATTTGTATTTGCTGGTCATGTTGATATATTCTGCGAAAATGCAGTCTTTAGATGTGACTGGAAGTTCTGTAACAATTACTTTCATACATTTTCCCTCAATCGAATAAACGTTCCATATTCACTAAAATTCGGATCACCAAGGGTTGCTCCCGCAAATAATGCTACCACTTCTTCCATAGTCAACTCAATGGTGCGGTTACCATAGCAAGATGTGCAGTGCTCACGGTCTGCTTCAGTTTTAATGATCAGCATTGGGCGCTCCCTTCATTTCCTGCTGGTGCTTCTCCATCTCGGCCAGAATGGCATTCTCCTCGTCGCAGAACTTGATTTTCGCAGGGTCAACCCGCCGGACACCGTCCTTAAACTCGACAATGCCGTAGACCTACCCAACCTGGCCTCCGGGATGACCGCCCCGCAGCGGGCTTGCATCCACCACATTGGACCATTGCTCCCAGATATGAAATTGACCCAATTCGCCATTTACTTCACAGAGGCGGGTCTTCCATCCGATTTCGCAGTTTAGTCCAGCCATAACTTTCTCCTTTCAAAGCCACTTCCAAAATGGAAGATGGGATGCACATAATAGTGTCCGATATAAACTTCCCGGCAGACATTGAATGAATCGTAACATGGTGACCCTCCAATTCTAAATATCAAGCTGCTTTGGGCATCGGTTTCGTAGCCCAGCCCACAAATCTACCCTCGTTGAAGTTCTTCTTCTCCTTGAGCGCTTTGCTGATGGCTAAGTCGATACCAGAAAAGCTCTTGAGATGGTAGTAATGGAGGTCGGTATAGGGTGTGGTCAAGCGGTCAATGCGTCCGGCTGCCTGCACCATGACTTTGTAGGAATAATTCTGGGAGTAGAACACGATAGTGTCCGTGGTGATGCAGTTCCAGCCCTCGCAACCGGCTGTGTACTGGACCAGATAGATCCATTTGTCCCCGTCGGGGATCGGCTGATGCTTATGGCCGTTCCACTCCGCAATCTCAACCCCTTCTCCATAGTGGAGAGACTTGAGAATATCCAGCTCGTAGTCAAAGTTGTAAAAGACGATGACCTTTGGATGATCTTCCACCAGCTCCAGTAACGCGGTCCGTCTGGATTCATCCGAATTCACGATTTTCCGCAGGGAGTAGCAGAGTTCCCCAGCCGTTTCAATGGGCCGTTCCTCCCATGGGTTCCAGCGACTCCGCATAAGCGCCTTGTATGCCGAGATGTTATAAGGGACGGCCACATCTTCGTGATGGGAAACAGTCTGCCGCTCAAAGTCCATTGTGACCAATATGCGGTCACGAAGTCGGATCAATCTGCCGGTATTCAGATAGCGGTCGATTTTGGGGTATTTAGCTCTCCAGTCATATACCACATGCTGGTCGATAAAGTCCGTTTTATTACGGTAGAAGCCATTGGCAATAAAGACCGGGATGTAATCCTGCCAAGTATCGCCCGGCGTAGCAGAGAGCAAGATCCAGGGGTTGGCCTTGGCGATCTTTAAGAATGCCTTTGTCCAGGCACCGTATCCCACTACCCGCTGCTCGTCAAATATAAAGAAGGCATTCGTCACATCTTTATACTTGCCGATGTTATTCCAGGAATCTACCACCACTTTGTTTTTGTAGTAGTTTGACTCCGGGTGGGTGGAGAGTAGGAATGGCGCCAGTTCGCCCTGCCATTCGCAGGTATCCCGTTTCCGAGCCGTGGTAATAATATAAAGATCCTTTGGCTCTGTCATGGGAATGTAGTCGTCCGAACCCACTTTGCCGCCTTGCTGCTCATAATAGTAGGCAAGGGCGGTTCTGGATTTGCCGCTCCCCACACCGCCGCATAGGATGCAGCCATTTTTCATCCGTTTGACTGCGTCCAGTTGGTAATCGCGAAGACTTATGCCTGCAATTTCGGGTCACCTTCACCTTTCATTAAAATATCAAGCCGGTGGGCAAGACGCCGGTAATACCACACATCATTAAAATACATAGGTGTAAACCAGTAGTTCTCCGTAGTGTCAGAAGGACTCATCGGATTGGTAATGGTGTTGCCGACCTTGACAAATCCAGCTACGCCCAGCAAAGAGAGCTGAATATAACACATCAACGCCACCACTTCTTCAATATCCTGTCCAGTGATCAGAAGATGGTTCTGATAGTTCAGACCGGCCTTTTCCAATTTGTGACGCGCTGTATGGATTGCCGCAATTAGATTTGCCCCAGCTCCGCAGCAGGGATCATTTATGGTGATATAGCCCTGCTCCTCCACCTGCGAAATAATGTCGCCAATCGTAATATCCGCCATTAACTGACAGACATTGTACGGGGTAAAGACTTGTTTCAGTTCATCATAGCCGAGGTTGAGATCCATATACATCTTCCCAAGGAAGTCCTGCTCAGGGTCCTCTTCCAAAGCCATTACCATGTGGGCGAACAGTTCAGGGAAGAGCGCCTGTTTTTGCCTTCCGTATTTATGAATGATGTCGAGATACCGCTTCTCCCGTTCTTCATAGTGCATCTTATCCACTGGATTGGACAGGGCACAGGCCGACATGATGATAAAGTCCTTCCAAATATCCCATGGCCGACTCCGCTCAGAGAGGAGCTGACGAAAGGTGGAAAGAAATTCTTTCTCATGAATGCGGGGTTTCTGCACCGTGGTGGGAGTTTTGGGAGGCCGTTCGTATTTCTTCGGCTCCTCTGGTACAGTAGGAGGTTTTGATGGATATGGCGGCTTCCATGGTTCCGATTTAGGCGGTATCTTCGACTTTACTTTCTGAGTTGATTTGGAATGCTTTTTCGATTTTTTCTTCCCGGGCTTTTTCCAGAAAGGTTTCATTGTTTTTCTCCTTTCAAAATGTGAAGATGGGAAGCCGGTTCCTCCTCCAGCCTCCCATCCCCTTGTGACATTTACTCTTCGGGGCCTTCCATCTCGGCGTACTTGGCCGCGAATTCATCTTCCTCAATGGTGACATACATAGTCTTGAGATAGGCCTTGATGCCGTTCTTGCCATTGACCTCCCAAGGGCTGGGGTTGATGATGACATCCACATTGCGGATCTCGGCATAGTCCAGAGCGCCGACGGACTCCTCATCCAGCCGGGTCTTCACTCGTTTGGTGATCATGTAAATGTTAGGCGGAATATTGTCGAATCGAACCGCCACCTGAATATAGTGCCGAGGAGGCTCGTCCTCATCCCTGGGCGCCAGGACTCGGATGTTCCAACCGTCCTCCGCCATCGCTTGAGCCGTTTCGGGATCGTCGATGACAACACAGAAATTGCGCTGGCCGGCGCGGTTATACTTGCTCTCCTTGCCGGAGAAATTGCGGAACATGATACGGGCATTTTCAATGATAAGGGGTTCTCTGTTTTCACGGGACATAAAGCATTCTCCTTCTTGTTGATAAATGGTGACCTTTACCGCACATCAAAGGCGGTTTTTTCTTCTTTCCATGGTTCTCCAGGGCCAAACCAAGGAGGCCGATCCTCCGGAACATAAGGGTCCTCTGACACAAACCACTCAAAGTCGCCGAACTCGGAAATATCATGAGCGGCAGCATCTACCATTGCGTCATAGTAACTACGGTCAATGGCATCCTGCTTACCCAATTCTTTGACCATTTCGGACTCCAACCAGCGATAACCCTTTGTACCAGTAGCAGCATCATACTTTTTCTCGCCGGTTTTCTTGTCCACCGATTCCCGGCACAGGAGCCCTCCGCCGCATCCCGATTTTATGGGGCAAAACTGACCGACCCTACCGATGAAGATGTAGTTGTGGCCTGCTTCGATAAGTTTTGTCAACTCCTCAATCCGAGCACACTCAGTTTCCATTGGTTCGTCAAGATGCTTTGGATCGCTAATCTGTTTCCAAAGTTTATCTTTCTCGACTTCCGCAGCGGACACATCCGGCAGACTCTCGTTCATATCCAGATACAAAGCCCCGGTGACCGACTTAGTCTCACACATGTCCTCAAAGATGATCTCCTCTTTGGAGAACAATTTCTTGAACACATAGGGGATCTGGAACTGCGTGCCAGTAGCCGTCCACTCATTGGGATGTTTTTTGTTGTCGCCGGGAATATAGCCATAGAGTTCCTGGCACTTCTCGGCCGTGGCATATTTGGCGATGTAGACCGCGTTGTTCACCAGACACATCCGATCATAGGTGGCCTCATGTTCAAAGGTGTACCCATACTTCTCCCCATACTGCATCACAAAGTCGATGATCGCGGGTGTAGCATCCGGGATCTTGATAGAGTCCGTCTTGATGTGGGCAACAGTAAAGCCCCGTTTCTGCACCTCATGTTTGAGGTTGATCATAAACAGGGCTCCGCGTTTGGCGACGATATTGTCTTTGTTCCGGTTATCCCGGAAGGGATTCTCAAAGTTGGCCGAGGTCAGGCCATACACCGAGTTAATGGCAATCTTCAGAGCTTGGGCCAGAGCGTCTGCGGAACTTTCATCCGTCAGATACTTAGCCAGCGCGCCATTCAGCATCTTGCGAGCCTTTTCAAAGTCTTTGTGCTTGATGGCTACGCGGGCATCCTTGATTTCTTGGAACCGTTTGGTGTACTCCGGACCGAACAGCTCTTCCGCAATAATGCTGGAGGGATGCATGGACGCAATATCCAGCAGAGCGATGTTGCCATACATTCCGGGCTCAGCATAAACATAGCCGCCCTCGCCGACCTCTTCTCCGCGGTAGATAGACTTGCCGTTCTCAAACTTGTAACCGGGAAAGATGGGCCGCTTTTTCTTATCGAAGACGGTGTACTGGTCAAATTCCGGCGTAAAGGGGAGGTCTGCCTCGGGGTCAAAGATTTGGGTCGTGTCACCCATATCCCGGTAGTTGAACTGGTCCTGCGGCTTGCGATTTCCGCCAAATATAATTCTGGCGGTCAGGGTGTTTGTAGTGTCGTTGACTGTCAGACCGGCCACATCGGCCAAGATTTCGCGGGCCACGAAGTCGGCTTTGCGGGCATTGAACACCGCCTCGGTGGCGAGAACATCGTTGTCGCAGTATTCCGCCACCTTAAGCCACATATTCTCCGGCACAGGCTGATCCCAAGGGAGGCCGAGCTCCTGGTGATGGATACCCAGTTCGATCTCCCACTTTTTCAAAGACTGCTTTTTGGAACAGAAGTCGTAGACATCCGTGTAGGAGACATTATAGGCCTCGCCAAAGAAACAGTTGTTGCTTTTGACCTTCTTATCTGTGCTGACAATGCGCTGAGAGAGGTTATATAACTGCTCATTGGTGTAGCCCATTAACCGGGCATAGAGAATGTGATTGTCATACCGGCGGCAGTTGAAGCCGACCAGCCGAAATTTCATCAACTCCTCAATTTCCTGGGGTGTCGGATTGATCATCCGTACAACGGGCTGGTCACTCCCCTCGATCTTCCAATTCACCAAGAAGAGATTGGGAAATACCTCTACATCGTAAAATATCAGTTTCGCATCATCATTCTGGACCGCAGGGGATGGGTCAGCGGACTTAAAAGGCATCTTGTTCACCAGCTTGATGCAGTAGTCCGCGTTGTTGGTACTATTGGCCGCAAACGCCAGAACGGCGTTGCGCATGTCGGTGACATCGTAGGACAGTCCGCTTTCATAAGCGTCCGTCAGAATTTTGTGGATGAAATCGATGCTGGGCTTAGTAGCCGGATGGATCTCTTTATTGAGGTTGCGCTTGATCTGAACTCTAAGCCCTTTCTCGCTTTGCACCGCTTTGGCATTTACCATCTTGCTTTCTCCTTTCAGTGGCAAGCCCGAGCTGATTGTCGAGATGGGTAGATTGTTGCATTTGGTCAATTTTCTGCGAAGGGAGCTTTTGCCGGTGAACACTTTGACCTCAATGTGGTCATCATAGACCCGGCTGAGCCTGGATACATCGCCGGTGTAAATATAATGCAGATGGATGCCGCATCCGCTTTTGCTCACTTCTGCATAGGTGGCAGGCCATTTGCTGGCCTCTTCTAGGTTTCGCTCAAAGCACTTGTTGCCATCGTCATCCGGAATATCGAAGTCGATCACGATATGATTTTCCGGGACTTTGACATAGTGGAGCTGACTGGTGTCCAACTGGGAGAGCTTGGTGGAGACTTTTTCCCATTTCTGTGCCGGCGTTTCTTTAGAGGTAGCATATTGGGCTGGGTAGTCCGCGCACATCTGGTCAAAGATGGACTCCGCAGCGTCGAATCGAAGGAGCGTCTGCTTATGCTCCGGCTGAGAAGGAGCTTGGTCCTCAAATTTTTCCGTCCGAAAACCGCTGTAATAGCTCCGAACCCTGGAGCCGTCCTCCAAATTGAACCGCTCGCTGTAATCCCGGAAATAGTTTTTCAGTTCCTCCTTGAATGCCCGTTGACTAAGTGGGTAAGCGACCTTTGCCTCCTCGTTGTAGGTCTTATACATCTCCCAGGCCGCTTTCAGTGAAGTCCCATCCTCGCGTTTGAAGACGGGATAGGAGTCCACCACAAAGTTGTAGAAGTCGTTGGACGCTCCCAGCATGGCAATGGGAATATAATCGTCATAGCAGTTCGGGTCTTCCAGATAGACCTCCTGACAGTGGTAAGCGATGGCGCCCAGTTCAAACTCAATCTGTTTCATCAGAGTTTTGTATTCCTGGAAGCCGAGCTTGTTACCAGACGGCGACACATCAATCAACCGTCGGATCAGGCCGGACTTTGCATCCGTAATCCGCACCGGCTTGTTTGTGCCCATAAAGAGGAACGCCTTGAACCGGTTGGCATAGGTCGATTTGAACTTCTCGTTCACTGTCATCAGCTCATGGGACACCAAACTGTTGAGCCGGGTATTATCCTCGATGCGGGACAGATCGCCGTCATGCTGGATTGCTACCAGAGGGTTGCTTTTGAACGCCTCCAGCGCAAAGACGTTGCTGGAAGAACCGAGGGCCTTTGCATCAAAGACGGAATAATATCCGTCAAAGAGCTGCTGGATGATGTTGAGTACAGTGGACTTACCAGTTCCCGCTGCCCCATAGAGTACCATGAACTTTTGAAGTTTTTTGGACTCTCCGGACACGATGGCTCCAATAGACCATTCAATTTTGTGGCGTTCCTCTGGAGTATAGAGCGTGGAGATCAGCTTTTCGTAAGCAGTTATCCTGCCCTGCTCCAGAGGATAGCCGAGGCGCTTGCTGGCATAGTCTTTTTTGGTAGTTTCCGTGTTGGAGAATATCAGTTTTTCATCGAGCATGTGGAAGCAGTCTTTCATCTGCTTTTGGCAGTATTTGTGCCAAGTGTCGATTACCCCGGTCTCCGCATCCCACATGTGAAGGACCTTGATGTTGTTGTCAAAACGCTGGCGGTTTTCCTCGGCGTATCTATCCAGTTCGCGGTCTATGAGCTGAACCGCATCCTGCTCATCCGTAGACCATAAACCACGATCTTCAATCCAGATAGCGTAGAAGTCACCACCTCGAATCATCAAGTCGTTTGGTTTCTTGATAATGAACTTCGGATAGATCTCGATTACACCGCGCTTACCGCTGCGCGTCGAAATCATAAGGAAGTCTAACATTACATTGCTTACTCTCCTTCACCATGCTCCAGATTTTTGATTTTTCTGGCCAGCAGGTCGATTTTCTCATTTTGTTCCCGGCGGTTCAGTTCAGACCAAACCGCATAACCGATCCCCACAAGCGTGAGAACTGTCATGCGCCGGCTGACCTTGGCCAGTTTTCTGGACGGCTTGACCGTCACAAAAATGTTGTGTATGGTCTCGTTCATGGCGTAACCCTCCTTCTTTTGAAAATATCAGGCGAAAATCTCCTTCAGGTAGCGGGACATCTGATACCAGATTTCGACCGACCGCATATCCTGTCCGCTCTGCCTGACGGTAAAAAGACCGCCCTCTCCGTTTCGTGCGTAGTCGCGGTTCAGAAACCGGGAGAGGACTTCGTCCACATAATCCCGGTCAAACCGTCCATCATGCATGGACCCGAGCCCTAAACTGGCGATCATGCTCCAGAACCACTGGCCAGTTCGATTGCCAACATCTGGGTCATCCATGATGTGCTCTTCGCATCGAATGGAAAGGGCGATCATCATTTCCAAAACGCTGCATGGTCGGTCATCCAAAAAGGACGCGACCATGGCGTCGCTGTAATGCTGTTCATGGCCGAATCGATATCTAAGGTCGATGCCGTCCTCGGCCCGGTTGCCGTCCATTGGAATCATATATGTGAATTCCGTATCGTGCAGCCTGACAAACAGCTTACGATAGGACTTAGAATATCGGTCGTCGACCACGAGCTGGTACATCCAATCGAAGTACCGATTGATCAGCTCATCTCTGGTCAAGGGTAAATCCTCCTCTTAATTCGGACGGGGAGACATGTCCTCCAGCACATCCTTAAAGTTGCGGAGATCTTGCAGGATCTCATAGTCACACCGCTTGGCGTCATTTCGGACGAATACCGAGTCTTCCTCATATTCACCAAAATGCTCCAATGCGTCGCCGACGATCTCCTCCACATTGTCCACAGGTTCGTTCAGTTCATCAGCCAGCACCCCATCGGCGAAATAGGTCAGACTGACTTTTGTGTACTCTTCAATCTCCCCGAACTCCGCCGGAGAGATTACATAGGGAGTATCCTCTGAAGTCTCGGAATCCGCTTTTTCGGTGGGTTTGACGGTCCGAGAATACTCCGTATAGCCCTCCCGTTCCAATTTTCTGACATAATCGGCCAAGTCAGGCTTGTCCTGAATCTTTCCGGATGGGATGGGTGCCGGTGCTTCATCGTGCTGTTCCACATGCTCCCGCTTGGCATAGGCGGCCTTGACCGAGTCAATCTCTCGATTAGCGCGAGCTGCCTCTTTCTCCCGGATGCAATACCAAACTGCTCCACCGCCCACGGCGGCGCCGGCAATGAAAGAGAGCGCATTAGTCATCCTGCTCATCGCTGTTGCCCTCCTCATCCTTGATGCTCATAACCGTCATGGCCAGTCCGCCAAACAGCAGGGATGCACTGAGCAGAATGCCGCCTACAATGTGGCGTTTCCGCTGGCTGTCTAAAATGTAGTCCAGCATGGACACGAAATTGGTCAGTCCCTCCATGTCCATTACCTCTTGCCGGAAAGGATTGCGGCACCGCTGATGAGGCACAGGCCCGACACCGTCGCCAAGGAATAGGAAAGAAGGGTCCTGAAATGGCGTTTGATCTGTTTCATGGTAAAACCTCCTGTCAATGTTCATATGGATTTTTCAAACTCCAATCATATGTTGTTCCACCGGTATAAGCATTGCGGAAATGATTTCGCTGACCGTCACCGGTAAACCAGAGATAATCTTTGGGGAGAACTCGTCCGACATCCACTTCACCCCGTTTTTCTGCAAAATATCTTGTCAGCACATCTTCGCAGAGAGCCAACAGGGCCTCATCCACCGGGTTTTCCGTACGATACCCTACAAATTGATAGGGAGCGGTCACGACCTCTAAAATGGTCTGGCCATAGGCGTCGCACCGGTTCAGCACACACCATACACAGGCCGCCTTTTCCATATCGGAGGGAACGCCTCTGACTTCTCCCCAGAGCATCTTTGCCAAAGCAGCCGCCTCTTCGTCCGTCCACTGTTTGGGCAGTGGAGCAGGTTCAGTCTCCGGAAACGGCTCAACTGGCGTGTGGGTTATCTGCACAGGCTCTACCGGAGGGGCCGCTTCGCTCTCTGCCGGCGCGGTGGCCACCCCCAGAAGAAGGGCCAAACATAAGGTCAATACCGGAATCAAAGTAAACTGCAATTTTCTCATGGTTTACAGATACTGATGGGTGGCGATGAGGTTGGTAATGTCGCCCACCACATTGAAGTCCAGAACAATGGCCGGCTCGTAGCCGTTGACAAAGTCGCGAGCCTTGGGACGCTGGATCTCAAAGATGCCGAAATCCACAAAGTTGTCTCCAATGGGCTCATCCGGATCATAGACCCAGCCAACTACTGCGCCGGCCTTGGTCCGCTCAAAGCCCAGCAGGTCATACACCTCATTGAGGAACAAATGGCCGCGGGCCTTCAGCATATCGTTGGCCTGACTCTGTCTTGCCTTCAAATAGAACATATTGCGCTCGGCATCCTTCATCCAATCGGGATGAAGCTCGTCAAAGATCTTGGCATAGGGGCTGTACTTGTTGGGGTCCCAGCCTTCATCGACCACATCTGCGGTCTTCTTGACCGTCTTCTCTTTGCCCTTGGCGTCTACGACGGTTTCCTCAATCTCCTGGGCCTTGATGTTGTACCGCAGTTCTTTCTCCACCTGCTCGCCAAAGCGATCCAGAACGCGCTTGCGATAGTCCTTGAAGGAGTGGTCGATGGCGGTATAGGCAGCGGCCAAGGCAACATTGCGCTTCTTCAGGATGCGGTGACTGGCCAGGATGCTGGTAACAGATACAGCGCCCAGCATCACAGCGGGGCCATAAAGCTTGGCAAAAGCTACGCCGGTCTGGACATAGGTGAGGGTAAGATCTTTCTTGCAGTCATCCTTGCTGTAACTCTCCCCAGCGGGGGTCATGCCGGTCTCCTCGGACTTATGGATGCGGTCCAGATCGTCCTGGGTCTTTTCAACAATCTCGTTCACCTTGAGGGTGGCCTTGCAGGCCATGACGGCGCTGGTGACCACGCCCACGATGCCGAGCCCCACCAGAATTTCCGGGCTCTTCTTCTGAAGCTGGAAACCGACCTTATGGAAGGTCCGCCCCATATTGTTCATCAGTTCGGTCTTTTTCATGGTAAATATAAACCTCCGTATTTAATGATTATCGGTGGCGATTTCTCCGCCACAGGCCGCATATCCGGCCAGATCCACGAAACTGTCTTCGGTGGCAGTTCCGCTCTGAATGCGTGCGATCTTCAGCAACGCCATCATCATGGCGACATCCACAGCTGTGAAATCGACGCCCTTATAAGCACGCCAAAGATCGGCAATCGTCTGAAAATTGTTCTCCGGGGAGCCGTATTCCTGCTCCCGATGGCCGCAGACACATGTTTCTGCCTTCTGCAAAATTTCCGGTCTCGTCATAGTTCCTCCTAAAACAGCCATAGAACAAACCGAACAGTCAGTGCAATCGCTATAATGCCGAGGCAAATAGCAATTAGCACAGCAAGAGCTTGTCCCATTCTGTACGCCAATGTTTGTTTCTTATCCTTCATATACTTGCTCCTTTAACTGATAGGCAGAGCCCTTGGGAGCTGTAAGATATAGCCGTCCCGTACACGGACTACTTTCGCATTGCGAATATCCGTCCAACCGTATTTGTTGTCGGTATAGCTGCGCCCAGTAATGCCCACCAAATCATAGAGATCGGCCACGCTGGCCACGCCGTAGGTGCTGATGATTTCCTCCAGTTGATCCAGAACCAATTCGGCATCTCCGCGGGACTCAATGATGATGTCATCATACTCATAGCCCTGAGCCATCCTGGGCCGGTTGTACTCCCTCCGGTCATCCCGTCTGTCGTCGTAGTACCTCTGGTAAGATACCTTAGAGCCAGAACTCTTTTTCCCACCGATACACCCGGCCTCGCCAAACAGAACGATGCTCACCACATCTGCAATGGCATTCTTAATGCCGGGGACCACCACATCCATCAAAATATAACTCTTGACGCTGTTGGTGTCCTCCGGAACGAAGATGCCGGCAAACTTCCGTACCTCGCTCTTTTTTCTGGATTTGACTGAGCTGGTGACCACCTTCTCAACCTTTTTATCGGGAGGACTGCTGTCACGCTGAGTCTCTCTGGCATTGTGAGAATTGTTGGGGTATTCCGCCATTCCGCTTCCTCCTAATATCACACGACCTGGACGAGCTTCCCTGGGAGGGAAATCCTTGTTCCAGGCAATTTGTTATGCTGACGCTTGAATTGATAGGTGAGATTGCTCAGCGCTTTCCGTTCAGAAACCGCAAAGGTACTCGCCTTGAAGTTGTTCATGATGCACCTGTCGAACTCCATAACAGGGCCGTTGTAGGTGTACTGGTTCATGAAAAAAAAAGCCTCCCTTCTAAAAGAAAAAGGGAAATACCCTGTTATAGGTATTCCCCTCGGCAAACCCTCTCTTTTCAAATATCAGGGTTTCATTCAGGAATCCGACTCATCATCGCCGCCGTCTTCTTCGGTGCCCTCCGTAGCCTGGGCGGCTTCCGCAGCCTTCTGGGCGGTGCGCTTTTCGTCGATGAACGCCTTGAGCTTCTTCGCTCCGCAGATAGCAGCGTAAGCGATGAAGCCGCCGACGATCCCCGCGAACAAAGCGCCCGCACTGGAATTCTCGGAAACCTCCTCGACCTCGTTTTCGGGCTCCAGTTCCTCAACTTCGGTATTCATGACTTTCAGTTCTTCCATGATGAAAATCTCCTTTCAAAAATGTAATTGATTGGTTCTCCATAATAGGAGATGCAAATTTTGCGGATGTTACCCGCCGAGATACTGCGGCGGGATATGATGCCCGATGACCAGATAGGGAACGCCGTTTACCAGCTGGGAACTGAAATCCAGGTCGATGTAGCCCTTATCAATATCCCAGCCCATGGTTTCTCCGATGGAGTCATCGCATGGCTCAAGGCCAATCTCCTGCAAGAATTCATTGACCGTGATCCTCAGCTCATCCCGCATCCGCTTGTTCAGGTTGTTTTCCGCTTTTCGGATAGTTTCGATGTCTGATTTGAACAAGCTGTTGGTCAGCGGGTCAAAGCAGGGCGTCTCCCCACGGCCGGTACTGACGATTTCTCTGGTTTCCACATGGGCCTTTTCCAACTTTTCTTTCGCCACCGCATCCCGAATGGCCTGCTCCTTTTTGGGGCCCACTACCTCAAGAGCCTTTTCCCGATACTCCTTCAACGCCGTCTCCGAGATGGTATAGGCTGTGGCGAGGGCCGCATTGCGTTTGGCGTTGACTGAGCTGGCGCCAATCAGGCAAGCTACCGACAGCGTTCCCGTCATCGCCGCCGGAATATAGCACTTCCAAGTAGTCTTGACCACCTCTGCCGTACTAAGACGCTTTTCCTCCTTAATTTCCCGCGCGTCAATAAGCTGAAGCGCCTTGGGGGTGGCTCTAACTGCGGTCACGGTGGTGGCAATCATGCCGGCGATGCCAATGCCAGTCAAAATCTCCGGACTGTGTTTTCTCAGGACCCGCTTGACCCCTTTCGCGATGTTCATAAAAGCCTGTTTGTTCATGCTGCTTCCTCCTCTGGCGAAATATCCGGACAGTGCTCGATCAGGAGTTCTTCTTCCTCATCTTCCAGCATGGGCAAGCTGTCGATCCACCGCTGAAGCGGACCAATATGAGGAAACACATAATCTGCTATCAGGCCACCAATGCCCAGGATAAGCAGAAACACCGACAAAATCGCAAGTTCTACCATAAAGGGCTCCTTTCAAATCAATTCCAAAATTTCTGTTGCCGTTTCCGCTGCGATGGAAAATATCCGCCCACAGTCGCGGCCTTCTGACATGGAAGCATAAACCTCCATCTTGATGATGAATTCTTCGATGGTGTCCTCTGCCGGAGCCATGGGGTGATCCAAAATCGCGTTGATCAACTCTTCGGCCGCCCAGCGAGAAAAGCACACCTCCTCGAACCATTGCTGCGGCCAATATAATTCCGGCGCATCTGAATTCTCCAGATATTCAATAATGGTTCGTACCACTGCATCGTTCATTTAAGGCACCTCCAAAAAGAGAAGAGCCCTTGTTAGGACTCTTCCGCTTCTTCGATGCCGCGATTGGCAAGCGCTTCATTGACTTTTTCCTCGATGATCGCATCCTGCTCCTGGTCGTCGGCCCATCCGGACAGCAGTGTTCCAATGCCGCCCAGCGCAAGCCCCGCCAGGGAAATGAGTTTGAAAATCTGTTTCTTTTCCATAAAGCAACCTCCTTCGTTGTATCGTTCCATAATAGGCATTGTAGTTTTGGCGGATCAGTCCGGCTCCTTATCGCTGGGGAGCCAGTCCATTTCGATAATCCAGCATTCGACCTCTCCGCTCAATCCATCATCCACCATAGCTCGGGTATGGCTAAAGTCGATCCAGTAGAGCTCATCATCGACCCACCAGCCAAATTCGGATAGTTCTTTCTTCGGTTCAATCCCGAGGAATTCGTAGAACTGATTGAGCGCCACGAAGCCGCCCATCAGCGCGAAGTTGCGGTTGACATGGTACTCTGCCTGTAATACCCGGCTGATCGTGGATTGAAAATATCGCTCGGAGAAGCTATCATAGAACAGCCGCTCCTCCTCGTCCGCACCCTCGAAATCAAGCGAAGAATTGGAAAATATGTTCGGTGCCGTAATATGGATGTCTTTGGCTTTCTCTACGGCGAGAGACCGCATAATCTTCTCGTGGGCCTCTTTTCCATAGAACTCCGTCACTTTGCTCTTGTACTCCCGGAACTGCCGGCTGACCAGAGCGTAGGCGCTCATCAGGGATGCCTGCTGTTTCCGGCTGATTGCATTGGCGCTGAAAATACAGAAAATCGTCGCCGCACCCATCGTCACAGCGGGTACATAGCATTTCCATGCGGATTTGACCATCTCTGTCTTGGTGGCGGCATAAGGATCGCCGTCATGGTTTGTCCGGCTGTCCGCCCGTATCAGGTCTACCGCTCTCGGCGTAGCTTTCACCGCCAATACAGCAGTGACGACTACCCCGGCTGCGCTGAAACAAGCCAGGATGGCAGGGGAGGCCCGTTTTAATTTTCGGACAGCTTGATTGGCCAGATTGCGCGTGGGTTTCATTTCGGTTTTTCTCCTTTCAATCGTCAAAATATAGCCCGTCGAGAATGGACTGGGCGGCGTCTCTGGATATTGAAAATGTGCAATCGGGATCGTTGCTTTGGTTCACGGAATGGGCCATTCTGCTTGTGAACCTTGCCACCACGATGGTGGGAGAAGTATCAGGCTGTTCCTCGATCTCCCGGAGCAAGGTTTCCAGCGTAAATTTTTCAACGCTGAGCTGCTGGAAGTACGGGTCGTTTATCCTGACGGACTTCATGTTCCACTTGATGCTGTCGATTAGATCTTCGATAAACGCTCCCATGACGATGTCCTGATATCCGACCTCCGCTTTCATGCTTTTGTCATCCCCTTTCAAAAATATAAGAGCCCCGATAGGCTCCAAAAGTGAGGGAGGCTGATGCCGGACTCGAACCGGCGACAAGCGCCATTTTGTGGCGATGCTCTACCAACTGAGCTAATCATCCTCTCCATAATAGGAGATGCAAATTTTGCGGAAAAAGGAAAAGAGCCGCATTTAACGGCTCCTTCCCTCAAATCCCAATGTGTTTCAGAAGTCTGGTCAATTCTTCTTTGCTGAGTTCCGCATCCAAATCCAGATGGATATGCGTTTTCCCATCGACAACGGTGACCTGCAATTCATTGAGTGCGATGTCCGCATCAACACCTAATTTCTTGTGCAAAACCACCTCTGCCAGTTTGGAAACGATTCCTGTCGTGAATTTCGATAGCAATTTCATCTCGTCCATGCTCCTTAACCCCTTTCATATCAGCATTGGCTTTCCATAATAGGGGCTGCGGATTTGGCGCATCAAATATCCCGCCGGTCGAACACCGTTTCCCATCGCTGTTTCGGCAAAGGCTTCATTTTCAGCGCCCACATGATCTGCCGGATGGTCACGGTGGGGTAGAGTCCGCCCGTACACACTCCTGCCCGGTTATCAAAGAACTCCTTAAATTTGGGATGCAGATATAAGGCGTCGGTGAGCCAGGCGTCTACCTCGGTCCAAAAAGTGGCCTTTGCCTCCGGGTCATACCGTTGTTGGATAACCGCCAGCCCTTTCTCCTCGATAAGAAACAGCGTGCAGCTGTGATAAACGGGATGATCGCAGAGATACCGCTGGCCGTACATGGACAAATAGATTATGGGCTTTTCAAAGTGGTATCGCATGTCTATCTCCAAAAACAAAAAGAGGAAAAGCCCCTGTGACGGGACTCCTCCTCCGCGTTGATAATGTTTAGTTGCCGAACATCTTGCACGATGCCTTGCAGTTAGGGTATGGCCCTCCGCAGGCTCTGCATCCAGCGGGCGGCATATCGTTCCGATAGATCAGGCGGTCATCACCTCTTTCATCCAGTACGAGTTCCATTTCATCACCATCCTCGTACTCATAATCCATCTCATCAATTTCCCATCCACAGGACGGGCAGGTGTAAATATCACATCCGCCTTGAGGATCTCTTCTTCGATCCATGACCGCTCCGCACTTATTGCAGATTGCGTAGCCCCGGTTCAGGTAGTCCATCAACTCACTGCCTGCCGGTTTGATAATCTTCTTACCCTTGTTGTTTCGCACTTTCATTACCTCCAGCTAATCCGGTCATGGCCGTATCTTATCATACAGCATTTCCGGTTTTTAGTCGAGAGACAGAAAGAGCTCTTTGCTTTCTCTCCATAAAGCACCCTGCATAATCGGCGAAAAACGAAGAGGCCGTGTTTTTCGCACGACCCCCATCGTTTGGATGCCAAGTCAACCTTTTGCAGTCGGCTTGAACCGATTGAACAGATTTCGGAAGGTTGTCGAACCAAAGGTTCCGGTCTCCTCAAACTTGAACCCTCTTCTCATCCAGACGGCATAGAAGATCAGCGGGGCAATCAACTCCGCGGCCGCAATACCAACCTTTACATACCGATCGATACTCTGCTCTTTGAGCTGACGCTGCTTGTATGCTTCTTCCCGGTCATGGTCCGCACGCTCATTCTCCTGCCGAGTGCGCTCCATAGACCGGCGTTCACGCTTTTCTTCCGCGTCAACCTCCGTTTTTATCTCGTCGATATGAAGTTTATACAGCGCCACGATGTCATCAATCGCCGCCGACCTCTCCTTGCCGTCTCCATTGAAGCTTTTCAGATTTTGAAGCTCCGTTTCAATGGTTTCATCCAACAAATATCGAATTTCTGCCATAATTGTTCGCTCCTTTCAAAATATTGGATTGGCTCCATAATAGGGGCTGTCATTCATGCGGGAGAAAGTTTTCCGCCCGAACCCGAAGCACCACATATTTTTTGTGAAGGAAGCGCCCCACATTGGAGGACAGCTCCAGAAACAAATATGGCGGGTCGGCTGGATCAGACTGGTCAATGCGGAGATTGCCCACCGGCCGGCGATAAAAGACAGCGGCCCCCAGCAGAAACCCAATAATAAGCGCAATTACAGCAGTCATATCAAGACCTCCTTGAAATGATTTTCAGAATTTTTCCCACCCGGGATTTTTTCAAATACCAATGTAACACGGTTTTCCGTCACCTGCGTCCTGAAAAAAGAGAAAGAGCCGCATTTAACGGCTCAATCTTCTTTTCGCTTCTTTGAAATCTATCAGTTTCTCTGATTTCGGCCGATGTCGTTTCTGTGCAAACTCACCTACCTTTCTCTCCAAGACCTTGCTCCACAAAGCCGCTCCCGCAGCGGATGCGGCCCCTACGAGCACATAAGTCCCGATGGTTTCCAGCCAGTTTTGTTTCACATGACTCACCTCCATAAAGGAGGGTGTTTATTCTGCGGATTGGTTTTCGTAAATAATGCGCTTTCGCAGGGCATTCCAAGGAATAAAACACTCTTTCCGGCATACCGGGCATTGAAACTTGCTGACCTTTCCGCCCATGTCCTTCAGCTCGCCGCGCTCGGCCTCCAGCTTGCTCCCACAGTTAGGGCAGTTGAAGCGGTAGAGCTGCTTCACGGCGATGTCCACAATTCTCATGTCAGTCCCTCGCTTTGCTCAGCAGCCAGAAGAACCGTCTATACCGGTCATAGTAGACATCCTTACAGCAGGGCAGGTCGACCTGCATTTTTAAGATGGTATAGGATAATCCTTCGGTCACCGCCCGCAAAATATAAGGGTAAAGCTCAGCGTCCGCACCCAGCGCGGCCTGCTCTACCATCTTCATCCGTTCAGCATAATAGGCCCGAGCAACGCCGCATCTGGCAGTGGGGTCTCCGACAACCTGTCCGCTTTTCACAAACAATTCCAGGTCGGCGGGACGCTTGCTCAGCCCATCCAGAGCGTCATGAGCTTTCTTCCAAATTGGATATTGAAGGCAGAAATGCTTCAACTCGTAGTAGCGGTGCTTCTCGATCCAGTATTTGCTCTTGTCCGAAATCTCCGGACGAATTTCCGTCCCCATCTCAATGCCGCTCTCCTTTCCATAAATATCCGGTCTCCTCATACAAACGCTTAGGTGAGATGTAGAAGTTGATACGCCCATATCGAGAGTCCATTTCCTCGATGGTCGTCACCAACTTACCGTTGCGGGTCGCTTTGCCAATGGGCAGCCATCCTGAAACAATGCCGGCCCGAACCCAGGATGCATCCTTGCCGTAGATCCTTGCTGCGACCAGTACCGGTACTGAGCCGGGATGGAACTCGTTTTCATTCATTGGCGTCTACCTCCTTTCAACGGCTATTCTAAATTAGCAACTGCCCTTTCGTAAAAACAGCCTCGGTGGAAAAGAAAAGAGCCGCTGTCACACGGCTCAATTCCTTTCAAATATCCTTGCTCAAAAACACTTCGTTACCACGACGCCATACCTTGACCTGATGTTTTGACCTCTTGATTGCCGCAGCCAGACAAGACCGGCAAACCGACGGGGATTTGTAATCTTCTGAACCAAAATCTACTCTTACGATTTTAGCGTCTCCATTTACAAACTCCTCGATCAAATCTTGCAGCTTGTGATAGCCGTTCATCTTTGGTATTTGATCTACGGGTATCAGTTTCATGATTTCTTAGCTCCTTTCGATTACGGATTTCTCCATAATAGGAGCTGTGCTTTTTGCGATAGCCACCGGAGCATGGTCATTTCGCAGGGATAATCCTCGAAGCCCAGGGTCTCACAGGTAATCCACCCTTCCAGCACGCCAAGTATCACCTCAGCCTCGTACTGTTTGAAAGGGAGGAGGGTATTCGGCAATCGTCTATGGATTGCTCCGCATCGAAGACAATACGCCCGTCGAACTTTAATCTTGTCCCGTTTTCCACCCTTTGTCCGCACCACTCGTTTCACTGTGTCATAGTGCTTTAATGTCCCGCCGCATCTGGGGCAGATTGATTTATCACCGATAACCATAGGTTCCCCTTTCTAATCTAAGTTAGAAAAGTTTTATGTAGGAATTGACAATTCCTACACTATAATATATGATTATCAGTGATAAATCAACCTCAACGGTTAGAAAGGAGTCTATTTATGCTCACTCAATGTCCGGAATGCCAGCTTCCGGTCAGCGACAAAGCTCTGAACTGCCCCCATTGCGGCTATCCCATCCAGTCGACTGCAAAACGAAGAAAGCCCCGCAATAAGAATCACAAGCGCCGACGCCTGCCCAACGGCTTCGGACAAATTAGCGAGATTAAGAACCGAAACCTCCGAAAACCCTTCCGTGCCATGGTCACCGTAGGAAAAACTCCGGAAGGCCGCCCAATCTCCAAGCCACTGAAACCGGAGTCTTACTTTGAAACCTACAATGACGCCTATCAGGCTTTGGTGGAGTACAACAAAAACCCATACGACTTGAATCCAGCCATCACAGTGGAAGAGCTTTACAAGCAGTGGTTTCCCGAATATGAGAAGACCGTGGCCGATACGAAGGCGGTGGAGTCTGCATGGGCTTACTGTTCCGGAGTATATCGGATGCGCGTGATGGATGTCCGGGCCCGCCATGTGAAAGGCTGCATGGAGGAGGGCGTAGCTGTCGTCCGCGGAAAAGAGCAGCGTCCGACTGCCACCATGAAAAACAAAATCAAGTCCTTGTTCAACCTAATGCTGGATTACGCGGTGGAATATGAATTGGTGGATCGGAACTACTCCCGAACTTTCAAGCTGACGGACGAACTCATCAAGGAGATCCAGACTGTGGAGAAAAGCCATATCCCGTTTACAGACGACGAGATGGGCTTGCTTTGGGAAAACCTTGGGAAGAAAAACGGCGTTGACATTCTCCTGATCCAATGCTACTCCGGCTGGCGGCCGCAGGAGCTGGGCTTGCTGGAGCTGAAGGATGTAGACTTGGAAAACGGCACTTTCCAGGGCGGCATGAAAACGGACGCTGGCACAGACCGAGTTGTCCCAATCCATTCCAAGATACGCCCCCTGGTCGAGACAAAATATAAAGAGGCCGCCGAGCTGAACAGTCCCTACCTGCTCAACTGGGTCGACCCCAATAGCCGAAAGAAGAAAAATATCAGACTGACCTACGCCCGGTATCAAAAGGCGTTTGAGCGCATCCGGGATGAACTCAGCCTGAATCCGAACCACCGCCCTCACGACGGCCGTACCCATTTCGTCACCTCTGCCAAACGCTATGGTGTGGACGAGTACGCCATCAAATACATGGTCGGCCATAAGATCTCCGACATTACCGAGAAGGTATATACCAAGCGCGAATTCGAGTGGCTGAAAGAAGAGATTGAAAAAATAAAATAGTGTGTCGGGCTTGCGCATGGCAAGCGTAAAAATTTCTTATTTGTCAGCCGCTCAGTATTCACAGTACCGGGCGGTTGACTTTTTTCTTCCGTTTCAAGATGTCTTTCCGATAACCAGTAGATTGAGAAGATACCTTAACCGAGCACAAACCCAAGTGATATAGTGGTTTGAGAGAGATGCCCCAAACATCCCTCTACTCGAATCGATATCTTTTGTGAGAAAGGACGCTGTCTGTCATGACTGATTATACGACATTCTATAAAACACCCGAGAAGTCGCTGACACCAAAGTACCTGCTCTGGTTCCAAAACAGAAAACGCACTTATACCGGTTACAGCGCTTACTACAACAGGCATGTACCGGCCAAGATACCTTCTCAATCTACTGATGCATAATCTGCATAAAAGTATAGGAGCAGAGGTATAGAAGTAGTGTAGGGATAATGTGTGAATTACCTACATTTTCCCGCTTTTAACTACTTCTAACTACCTCTGCTCCCTTTGATTTTACTTGGTTTTCTGGTAATACACCATCTAATAAGTTTCTATAGTAGAACCAGATGTAAAGTTTGAATTACTTGGTCGAGAACTTTTCTTTTCTCCTCGTTTTTTGGAGTACAATACACTGAGAAAGCGTTTTTTTGAAAAGGCCGAAAGTCTTGAAGAGGAATATATCAAGTTTTACAAGAGCCGAAAGCACACATTTGTGGGCCTTTTCGATGAAGAAATCCCCGAGGTTGTTCAAAAGGTCACCTCTGCCGTTCGTTTCGGTGTTGACGTTCTTATGGAATACGGCATTGATGACATTGATGACACCATGTTGGCAAACATGGTGGTCCAGAGTGGCAACATCAAAGAGTCTCTGGGATACATATATGCAAAAGCTGGGGAAATTCAGCGCTATGCAGAAAATTTGGGAGACTATAGAGATATAAAAAAAGCAAGCAGAGGTCATTGGGAAGGTGGCGGGTTTGGTGTCACCGGAGCGGTCAAAGGTGCAATTGTTGCAGGAGCATTCAACATTGGTGCAGGGGCATTTCATGGTATCGGGGATACCCTTACGAAAGCAAGCGACAAAGCAAAGATAAGTGGTATGAAACAGGAGCTTGCTATTGATCCAAGAGTGGCAACGTGCCTCTTTGATACCGTTTACGATTTCAGCACAAAAGTGTTTTATTGTGTAGAAAAACTGCTGATTGAAAATGATCTCATTGATGAATATGATTTCGATGAAGCTGCCGCAAATGCAAGGGCTAAAAACTATATTGCAAGAATTGCATCACAGGCATCCGCTGAAAATGTTGAAAAAGCTATAGATATCTTATGCGATTGCATACAACAGGCGCCATATTCCACCATTCTTTACGTTCACCTCTATAATCTTTTTACCGGGAGGAAATCGGATATTCATTCTGCGGCCAAGTTCTTTGGTAACGAGAGAAATTATAAATTATCCCTTCTGAGCGCAGACAAAAAGATTGTTGACTCAATAAAGACCGAACCAGAGAAAACAGTTGAGGAAATCCGGAAAAAGATAGAAAGTTATGAAACGCTCGCAAGGGATAATCCGTACTTGAATGTAGCCACCTATGTCAAAGCTTTGGAAAAGAAAGCAATAGAGATAGAAAAAGAAGCTGAAAGAACGAGCAAGGCACAAGCACTGGAAAAGCAGATCAAGGGAAAGCAGAAAGAACTTGCCGAGATGATAATCGCAGGAAAGGAAAATCTGCTGTGGGATATGGCTGAATGTGATGATTTGGAGGCCATGATTACCTTAAAACTCTACTACTATAAGCTATCTAATCCAGCTTGTGGAGAACAGTATGCCGTTCGTGAAAAGATGACTTCATTGATACAGCGTGCAAACAGTGGCAATAAATTTGCGGAATACTTAGTTGCCTTTCTTATGCACACAGTTTTAGATTATACCCCTTGGAGATGGCAATCCGTAGGACACAAAGAAGATAAGAGTAAATACTTCCGTGAAGCCAAAATATTTGCCGATGCCGGTAATATTTTAGCGATTGGAGATATTGGTAGATGGATGTGTGCAATTAACGACTCCGAACAGGGTATCGAAATGATAAAGATGGCCGCCGAAAAATTGGAGCCCTTTGCGGCGCTCAAATTAGGTAATTACTATAGAGAAGGGAGCAAAGCACTAAATATTCCACAGAACCCCAGTATGTCACATTACTTTTCAACCATTGCTTTTGCATACGGATTATCTGAGAACGCAAAAACTGTAGCTGGTCCATTGGCAACGGCTGCCGAAAAGGCTACTGCGGAAAATATTCAAATGAAGGTTCAATCCGAGGCTGAAGAAACATCTGATGAAAAAAAGTCTTCGACGTCTATAGGAACAGTAGGCCCAGCCTCAATTGAGGCCCAGTCTGCTGTTGGAATGGATAAAAAGCCATTAGAAATTTCAGATGTTTCCCCATGTCCCAAAGCAGGCGAAAAAACGCAAACCACTAATGTAGCGGAAGAAGCCAAGGCGGAACCAGTTCAGTCCAAGGAAGCTGAACAACAATCTAAAACAAACGCCTCTTTTGTTGGTAATACTGCAAACAAAAAAACTCCGTCAAATTCCGCTATCAAAAAAACTCAGAGTAAAACAATGGCTCCAAAGAGCAAGGCGGTGGCCGGACTGCTAACCCTTTTTCTGGGACTTGTAGGCGCACAATGGTTTTATCTCAATAAACCTGTAAGAGCAATAGTTTATTTGGCTATTACACTTTTGGGTATATTCGTCGTTCCAGGTGCAGTATCTTTTTGGCAGTTATTTTTGTTCGGCGAGTCTATATTCTTCTTTGTCGCAAAAGCAGCCAAAGTCGAAAAATATTCTAAACGTGCCATTAAACACAAAAAACAAGTGAGCAAAGAATAATCAAACAAGTGAGAGTGACGAGAACACAAAAAGTCTCGTCACTCTCACTTGCTATTTCATTCTGTGGAAGATGGCTTAATGAGTGTGGAAAGAGGGATGTTTAGACTGTTGCTCCCTACAGAAATCTTGCAATAAAGTTCCAAATCACCTCTACCATAGTATGGGGTTTTAGCATCTGGGAGATATGTAATTTTGATACCTCTATCCATACAAGGATTGCCCCACCGGGATTTTCCCCAATAGGTAGTCTTACAGATATCTCCGACGTTCCATTCACAGTTATGATCTAAAAGCCAGTGGTCATAGCAAAAGTTGCGGATATTTCCGCTCGAATCTGCCAGTTCAAATGTTTCCCAATATATCTCGTCAAATTGGGGCGAAATATGAAACACCCTCTTTTTTGCGTGGGGAGTCATAACTGAATAGCTGTCCCGCAGGGAAACCGGGAGTGAATCTGCTGGTATGATGCCGTCTGCTTCTTTCTGGTGCATGATGATGGTATAGAACTCTTTTCCAACAGGTAATTCGGACTGCTTACAGGCCAACAGCGCAGAGCGGAAAAGAGAATGTTCCTTGCCATTGACCTCAAAGGAGCGGGAGCACCCCCAAAAAAGATTCCAGCACTTGCAATACACGCCAGCGCTGCCGATATTCACAAATGTAGATACTGGAATGGCCCCCAAAGGAAATGCGTAGTTCCCATCGTCATAGACAGTGCCGTCAGAGAGCACTTCCACGGAATAGCAATCGTAGGCCATATGAACATCCATCAGCCCGGTATATTCTTTGGACGGATCACCAAAGGCGGGTTCTGGGACAAAAGGCGTGTTGATCTGCTTGGTGTACTGCTCGCTAAATTTGCTTAGGCAAAGCTCGGTTTCCTGATAGACAGGATAATTGCCGTAAAGAAGTCCGTAGTCATAGAGGTGTTCATTGGAGAAAATATCGCTTTCATACAAATCAAAATATTCCGTGTAAACCTCGCTCAGATCTACAGCAATTATGATGATACGGACAGGAGCATACCGACATAGAAAGTCCTTGGAGTCCTTTACAAGCAGTCCAGCAGGCAAACAGGCGCAATCAAATATCTTGGGTGCATTCGGGTTGGTAATACTGATGGGAATTCCGGCTCCCCATATCTTTTTGCATCGTTCAATGGACAGCCGCTTGCAATAAGCTAAAGCCTTGTCTATGCTGGAAAAAGTGTGGTCATTAACTTGGTAGGAGCACCCTTCCGGAATAACGACCTTATCCAAATACTTGATTTGGTCATTCGACAGGTTCAGGCGATCTCGATGGTGCTTTTTCCTTTCTTTGGCTTTTGTTCGGGCTTCATGTATGTAATAGCCAATGTGGGAGAATTTCTTGAGGGATAATAATATATTCATAGGCTGTTCCTTTCAGTGTATTAAGGAAAAACAGCGGCGGAGTCGTGCCACAATCACGAACATCCGCCGCCTAACCGGACCTGTTGACAACATAGGCAGGAGAATAAGCCGATGGTTGCGCAACGGATCAGACTGATTAGAGAATAGCACACGGCATGGACAATAAATGTCCTTATCTTTCGCTCCACAGATTTTTTGAGATTTTTGTGCGTAATAAAGGAACATCATGGTAAATCAATCTGAAAAAGGAGAGAAAAACCATGATGAGTCCTGAAATTGAACGTGAAATGATTCGCCGCCACCGTAACGGCACGATTCGCTTCGATCACGAAGGTGAGTTTTGGCGGGACGATGAAAAGCGAACTGTAAAAATGATGTTTGAAGAAGGCTACGGCATTTCTGAAATCGCCTTTGCTGTTGGCAGATCAGAGCCGGCAGTCATGCAGCAAATTGAGAAAATGGATCTCTACCAAAGGACGCTGAACCCCAAGCGCCACAAGTCGCCGCCCAAGGCTCCTACTTGTTTATGTGACTCCTGCTCGCTTGATTTGAGCGCTTGTCCCCGCTGTGAAGCCCATCTTTCGGTGCAGGAGGTGGAATGAATGTTAGAGGAATATCCTGATATTCTGACAGTAGAAGAAGCCTGTGAAGCCCTGAGAATGGGCTACAATGCTATGTACGATCTCCTAAACAGCGGTAAGCTCAAGGGGTTTCGGAATGGCCGTGTATGGCGTATTCCAAAGCTGGCTATCAAGGAATACATATTGGAAAGCGCCAGAATCAAAGTAAAAGAGGAACGTGTCCGGTGACACGTTCCTTGCTGTTTCTTTAAGAATATGCTATAATTTGAAAAAACCTGTAGAAAGGTTGGCATCCTTATATGAAACTCAAAGAAATTCATCTGAAAAAGTTTAAACGTTTCACAGATTTGACTATAACAGCTATTCCCTCAAGTGCTCGATTGGTTGTACTTGTTGGACCGAATGGATGTGGTAAGAGTTCCGTTTTTGATGCATTTAAGGTTTGGCAATTGTGGAAAGGATATACCGGCCTCCCCACAGACCAAAGCTACTGCAATAAAACTCCAGTAGGGCAAGATGGTTATGAAAATTCAAACAAATTAGTTGATTTATCATTTTATGATTATGATGGTGAGGATACCAATAAAAACCATTCGATTTTCTATTTTCGAACCGCGTATCGGAATGACCCTTCTCTAGCTATCAAAGGTATATCGGCGGTGGAAGCGCCTACAGCAATTGCAAATAAAAACATGATGATAGAGAACGATCAGGAGGTTGCGAAAAACTACCATCGTTTGATTTCTAAGACGCTTGAATGTGTATATGATACATCATACAACGAGAAATCGGTAGCCACACTACGTGATGAATTAATCGGAAAAATTCGAGAATCTCTAACTCGCCTTTTTGGTGACTTAACTCTTTCTGGTGTGGGAAATCCCACAGAAAATGGCGACTTCCTTTTTGACAAAGGGGTTTCCAAAAATTACTCCTATAAAAATCTCTCTGGAGGAGAAAAAGCGGCGTTTGATTTGATATTAGACTTGGTCATTAAGCAAAAATACTATCCAGACACCATTTTCTGTATCGACGAGCCAGAGGCCCATATGCATACAGCATTACAGGAAAAACTCTTAGGTGAACTTTACACTCTGATCGGAGCAAATGGTCAGTTATGGATTGCTACGCATTCACTTGGTATGCTAAATAAAGCCAAAGAACTTGAAGCCGAATGTCCGGGAAGTGTTGCATTCTTAAATTTTGATGGATTTGATTTTGATGATGTAGTTCAGATTATGCCTTCTCCCGTTTCACATAATTTGTGGAATAGAATTCTATCTTTGACTTTAGAAAATTACTCTACCTTACTTGCCCCGGAAACAGTAGTGTTCTGCGAAGGGACTACTAGGGGCAGGAAACGGAAAGACTTTGATGCAAAGTGCTATGCAAATATTTTCAGCACAACTCACCCGAGCACTGTGTTCTACTCATTAGGAGGCTGCAACGACATCGAGGAAGACAAACTAAAGGTAATTGGGCTAACACAAGCTATTGTCCCGAACACCAATGTCATTCGAATTATTGATCGAGATGATCGAAGTGAAAATGAAGTAGAAGAACTTTCTGAAAAGGGAATTAAGGTGCTGGATAGGCGTCACCTTGAATCCTATTTACTGGACGATGAAATAATCAAAAAATGGTGCGCTACAGTTGGGAAAGCAGAGTTGGAAAATAGTGCCCTTACAATAAAGCAACAGGCGATAAATGCTAGCATTAGTCGAGGAAATGCCACGGATGATATTAAATCTGCTAGCAACGATATAGTAACCAACATCAAAAAGTTGCTTGGACTTACAGCGTGTGGAAATAATGGTGAAGCAATTATTCGTGACACAATTACACCATTAATAACACCGGATACCCAAGTATATCAACAACTAGAACGGCTGATTTTTGGTTGATGCTTATGGTGCCCAAATGGTGCCCTCACTCGTTTTGATGCTACATGAATATTCCTCTGCATCAGAGAAAAAGGTGCGACTTTTGAGCAAAACAACACATTTTAATTGACCTAGAACGGCTCGATGTGGCGGTATGGGATTCTGTTTATCCTTCGAAATCAGTTTGCGAGCAATCGCACGAGGGTTCGAATCCCTCCCGCTGCGCCAAAATGAATGACCCTGCCTGATTTGGGCGAATGCTTGGCGTTATTTTGGGTCAGGCAGGGTTATTTTAAGTATGAACCCCTTGCATTGCAAGGGGTTCATACTTTCTTGTATTAAGCACCTATGCTACCGGCAAAGTACAAAACATTGAAATGATAGAGGTCAAATTCCTGTTATGCCACTGAAATATGGTCCAAAAAAGAATTTTCTAAGGCAGAAGATATGATTTGTGAACTTGGCCTGAAATAAGTGTGATTTGCGGCACAAGGATTCCCTATACCTGCGGTTAATTTGAATGTCTGCATCCTTCTTCCCTGTTCTTCGTATGCCAATCCTCAGCCATAGGAGATCTGATGGATTTTTCAGAAGAGGTTGAGAACATCTGCGGGTTCTGATATAATGGAAGAAACAGATGTTCGACAGGGAGGACGCCACGATGACCGATTTGCTCTCCGGCCTCAACGCTGCCCAGCGCCAGGCTGTGACCGAAACCGAAGGATTTGTCCGTGTCATTGCCGGAGCCGGCTCCGGCAAGACAAGGGCGCTCTCCCATCGTTTTGCCTTTCTGGTGAACGAGCTGGGCATCCTGCCGGGAAATATCCTCTGCGTCACCTTCACCAACAAATCCGCAAATGAGATGCGCCAGCGCATCCACATCCTCACCGGCGACAATGACACGGGCTATATCAACACCTTCCACGGTTTCTGCGTCTCCGTGCTCCAGGAGGACAGCTACGCCGTCCAGTATCCCAAAAGCTTTCTGGTGCTGGACAACGCGGACATCGACGCTATGCTCCAAATCATCTACGAGGAGCGGGGATTGACGCTGCGGGATATGACCTTCTCCGCAGCCCGGGACATGGTCGAGATGCAGAAGCTGTTCAAGCGTCCGGACTACTATCTGGATATGATCGCCATGCCTCTGGACACGCTGAAGGAGAAGTATGACCAGGCGGACACCCCGGCAGACATCATTTTCTACGGCTATCTGTATCAGGAGAAGAAGTGTTTCGGACTGGATTATAACGACCTGATCAAGTTCTCCCTGTATATTTTCCAGCAGCATCCTGACATTCGGCTCAAGTGGCAGCAGCGGCTGGAGTACATCATGATCGACGAGTTCCAGGATATCGACCAGCTTCAGTACGAGCTGATGGAGGTTCTGTGTGGTTACCACAAGAACCTCTTCATCGTGGGAGACCCGGACCAGACCATCTACACCTGGCGGGGCGCCGACGTGAAGTACCTGCTGGACTTTGACAAGAAGTTTCCGGGGACAAAAACGATTCTAATGATGGAGAACTACCGCTCTGCGCCGGAGATTCTCTCTGCCGCGAATTCCCTGATCGACAAGAACCGGACTCGTATCAAAAAGGAATTGCAGCCCACGCTGCCCTCCGGCAGTCCGGTCATCTGCCACTTCGCGCAGACCCAGGAGGCGGAGGCCGAATGGATAGCGGGGGAGATGAAGGAGCTTCACGAGGCGGGCACGCCATACCGGGACATGACGGTGCTCTACCGGGCCCACTATGTGACCCGGGCGGTGGAGGAAGTCCTGCTGGGAGAGAAGATCCCCTATACGATTTACAGCGGCGTCCAGTTCTTTGACCGTATGGAAATCAAGGACGCCCTCTCGTACTTGCGGATGATTGCCTACAAGGACGACCTTTCCTTCCGGCGGATCGTCAACGTCCCCAAGCGGAATCTTGGGAAGCGGCGGATGGCATTTTTGCAGGAGTACGCAGAGAGGCAGGGCCGCTCCCTGTATCAGGCGCTGCAGGACAATCTGGAGGACCCACTTTTCAAAGGAACAGGCGCCGGAAGGTTTGTCGGCCTGATAGAGTCCTTTGCCGCCGGATATGGGGGGAGACCGGTGTCCGAGGTGCTTTCGGCCCTCCTCAATGAGAGCGGCTACGAGAAGATGCTCCGCACCGAGGGCAGCCAGGAACGGCTGGACAATCTGGCGGAGCTGAAGCAGTCGGTATATGAGTACGAGACCACCTGCGGGGAGGAGGTCACCCTGGAGCACTATCTGGCCCATGTGGCTCTGTTCACCAATGCCGACACGGCGGAGCAGGGAGACAAGGTGAGGCTGATGACCGTTCACGCCGCCAAGGGCCTGGAATTTCCCTATGTGTTCCTCTGCGGCATGAATGAGGGGATCTTCCCCTCCCGGAAGGTGCGGACGCAGCAGGCCATGGAGGAGGAGCGGCGGCTGTGCTATGTGGCCATGACACGCGCCAAGGAGCGGCTGTACCTCACCTGTGCCAGCATGCGTATGCTCTACGGCCGCACCAGCGCCAACCGCCCCTCCCGTTTCGCCGGGGAGATTCCCCCCGAGCTGTTGGAGCAGAGCGGGCGCAGCTATCAGGAGCACTCCCGGCCCTGGGAGAGCGGCAGCAGCTTTGTCCCCTCCCCCCAGGCCCGACCCAAGCCCATCCCCACCCCCGGCAAGCCCTACCCCACCGCCTCCGCCCCGGCTCTCTCCCTGCAAAAGGGGGACAGCGTCCAGCATAAGGCCTTTGGACGGGGCCTGGTGCTGTCGGTGCAGAAGATGGGGGGCGACGCCCTGGTGGAGATCGCCTTCGACACCGTGGGCACCAAGCGGCTGATGCTGAAATCCGCCAGCCAGCACTTGACCAAAGTATAAGGAGGGTTTTCCCATGTTCCGCATGATTGGTTTTGACCTGGACGGCACCATTGCCGACACTCTGCCCCTGTGCATCCAGGCCTTTGGCTTGGCCCTGTCTCCCTACGCTGGGCACACCCTCAGTGAGGAGGAGATCACCGCCACCTTCGGCTTGGACGAGGTGGGCATCGCCAAGATTCTGGCCGGGGACCAGTGGGAGGCCGGTGTGGCCGACTACTGCCGGGAATATGAGCGGCTCCACCCCCAGGTGGTGCCCGACCTGTTCCCCGGCATCCGGGAGCTTCTGCACACCTTGAAGGACCGGGGGATTCCTCTGGTGCTGGTGACGGGAAAGGGCACCCCCACCTGCCGCATCTCGCTGGAGCAGTTCGGCATTGCCGACGTGTTCGACGAGGTGCTGTGCGGCTCGGATGTGGCCCCCAATAAAGTGGACCATCTGCGCTACTTGTTGGACAAATACCAACTGACCCCGGAGGAGTTCTGCTACATCGGGGACACCGCCACCGACGTGGACGCCTGCGACCAGGTGGGGGTGACCTGCCTGTCAGCGGCCTGGCAGGACGGCGTCACCCAGGCCCTGGAGCAGCGCAACCCCGGCAAAGTGTTCGACCGGGTGGAGAAATGCGGGGCATACCTGTTGGAGCACTGCGCCAAACCCCAATGATAGGACAAAACACCGGACGTTTAGACGGGTGCTCGTAAGACAGTAATCCATCAAAAATTACGAATTACGGCATCTGTCTGACAGGGTTGGAAAACAAACGAACATACGGCATTCGGCTTCGGCTGGATGCCGTTGTTCTTTTTTGGGGGGCGAAAAGCCTTGTTTTTATGCCATGTATGACAAGGATAGTGAAACGAGTGAAATAGTTGCCGTTTTCGTGATAAAACCCTATAAAACAGCGAATCACGTCATAATGAATGTTCTTTGCTATGGCGTGTAAGTCTTTACGAATCCGTAAGTAATCCCACAAAACTGTTAATTCGATAGCTGCACGTTTCGATGCAGAGTACGATGAACTCCGCCAAAATCGCCCTATCGCCCTTGGTTCACAGAAAAGTTACACTTTAATGCGGTAAATTTCGGTGAACCTATTGAGAAATGACACATCTTCGTGTTATAATATGTGTACACACAAACATGAATGGAGGTAAGGCAGATGAAAAAGTTGTTGTCTTGTGAGTTCAATATGGATAGCGGTTTTGTGGAGCTGAAGTTCAATGATGGCAGTATGATTGCAATTAACTGCACCGCCGTGGAAAACGAAGTTGCCGACAATATGTATCAGCGTTCAGAGCTTGACTATCTTATCTACAATGACCCGCTTGCGTATGCCGACCTCATTTTGAATGGTGACCCGGAGGCATACCTCAAAGCAGTTACTGAGTACAAGCCTTTGGATTAGTATGCGAGGACAAAGATGATAAAAATTTGTAGGTGTGAACGATGAATATGTGCGAATGGTGTGATTACAAAGACAACGAATGGCTACTGCATAGATCCTTACATTGGTCTGTTTATTTAGCGGATGTACAGGACTATGTTGGCAGATGTATTTTGGTGCTGAATAGGCATTGCGGAAGTCTTTCTGAACTAAATAATTCTGAGTGGATTGAATTGAAATCAATCATAGACAGATTAGAGTTCGTTTATAAGGAAGTTTTGGGAGCTGAACTGAGTAATTGGAGTTGCTTACTAAATAATTTTTATAAAGAAACCACACCCAATCCTCATTTGCATATTCACGTAAGACCAAGATACAAAAATGCTATTGTAATTAACAATCACTCGTATGAAGATGCAGAGTTTGCCCACCACTACGCTCTTAAAAAAGAAACTTCATTACTCGATGATGATAGGCAAGCATTGTATGCACTAATGAAGAAAAAATTCGTTTTATAATGGAAAAGTAACGAGTATCGAAATATGGAGGAACTGAAAATGAGTAAATTTGCAGTGATCTTATATCCTAACTTTTCTTTGCAGGAAATCACTTGCCTTACGTCTGCATTGACGGTGTGGTTCGGTGAAAAGATTGATTTTATTGCAAGTGAGAACAAGGAATATTATAGCGAGGAAGGAATGTGTGTCATTCCAAGCAAAACTATTAGTGAAGTCAATATCACCGATTATGATTGTGTGATTTTGCCGGGGACGATCAATCCACTTCCTGCGCTGTACGATGAGAATTTGATTAACTTCTTGAAAAGTGGAATCAACACCGATGTTGTGTATGCGGCGATTTCCTCCTCTCCTTTGCTGTTGGCAAAGGCGGGCGTATTGAATGGCAAGAAGTTTACCGCTGGATTCTTTATGCAGATGACGGAAGTATATTCGTTTATCGAAAAAGAGAACTTTATCCATCAAGGAATCGTTTGCGACGGAAATGTTATTACAGGTATCGGTATGTTCTTCCGAGAGTTCGCTGAAGCTGTATTACAAAGATTTGACTTTGATATTGGAAACGGTTTTATGCGTGATAAACCCGAAAATTACACGGAAGAAGAACTTACTTTTTACTGGTCGGAAGAAGATTTTCGTGAGTTTTTAGAAGAACTGAAAGAGTATCAATAGAGAACTATTTGGAGAAAAATAAAATGATAATGATTGAAACCGAAAGACTTGTCCTTCGTAATGTTGCGGCAAAGGATGCAGACACTATGTTTGATTACCGCAACAATGAAATATGTGCAAAATATCAGCGTGGACAAACCAAAGATTTTGATGGTATTTGTGAGCTGATTGAACGCCGTAAAAACGATGCGATCTCTGTCGATACCCCATTTATGCTATCGGTTGCACTGAAGCAATCCGATGATATGATTGGTGAAATTGTGGTTATGCCCGAAGATGGCACAATTTCTATGGGATATACATTTCATTACAATTACCATCGTAAAGGATACGCTTACGAGGCACTAACAACGCTCATAAGTCTGCTTCACGAAAGATACCCGTCTTGGGATTTTATTAGCTTTACCGAGCCGGAGAATAAGCCGAGTATGGCTTTGTTGAAAAAATTAGGATATAAAGATATGGGCTACTTGCCTAATATGGAATCTCAAGTGTTTGGAAAATGGACAACTCCCACTACCGAGTTTGAGATCGCACAGGCAATAAACAACGGAGATAGTACAAATGGATGAAAAACTGCTTGGCAAATGTGGCTTTTACTGCGGTGCTTGCCCTACATACATAAAAGACGGTTGTCGTGGTTGTGAGGAAGAACATACTTCTGGAGATTGCTTCACCCGTGATTGCGTAAAAGAAAAGAAGCTGAATTTTTGCGGAGAGTGCAAGAACTTTCCGTGCGATACGATTATGACTAAGCCACACTCTACCGTGCTGGATAAGGATTGGCTTGCGTGGAAAAAGAAAAGCGAGAGGAACAGATAATGCCGGATAACAGAAATCGTAAACGACCGATACAGGTAAAGTTCTTCGTAGATGAAAAAGAGCAAGCTCTAATAAAAAAGAAAATGGAACAGGCAGGCATTGAGAATATGAGTGCCTATATCCGCAAAATGGTAATTGACGGATACGTTGTAAAATTGGATATGCCCGAACTTCGTGAGTTGACCATTAGAATGAAAAGCATCTCCAACAGCGAAAACCAAATTGCCAAGCGTGTCAATTCCACCGGCAATATCTACGAAGCAGATATTGAAGAAATCAAAAAGAACCAAGAAGAAATTTATGAGGGCATCCGAAAAATCCTCACATCACTTTCCAAGATAGAATGATGTTCAGCTCCGCAGGAGCGTAGCCGATTTTGAAAAAATCGTTGAAGGGTTTGGGATGTTGCCCAACAAGTTTTTGCAAAAATCAGCAAGGCTGAAATTTGCAAAAAGCACGATGTGTGTCCACACGTGCATTGCTTGCCAAGTATGTTTTAACATATTGGCAAGTATGCAAAGTGGGTACCTCCGTGCCCTGCTTGCCAAGTCTGAAATCGCAGAGTGTACATACACCTGATGTGCTTGCTATTCTCCGTTTCCCATGTTAGCAAGCGCCATTTTCCAAATGGAAATCGGCGGCAACCGCCGCCTTGTCTGCCAAAAAGCGAAACGGACGGGCGCTGTCAATGGCGGCGAAGCCGTTCATCTTGACCATTGACGGCGGTCGGCTGTTTTGCTATCCGCACAAAAATGAAATGCTATGATAGAGCAAAGAGGACACCAAAATGAAAATTGCAGTAATGACACCGGATGATGTTCAAAGTGTTATCCCCCTATATATTAACTACTACAACACACATGAAGGAAGTTGTTGGACAGAAGAAACTGCCCAATGTCGCATTACACAGGTCATAACAATAAACGGTTCTTATTCCTTGATAATGCGTGATGATGAGGACAATGTCATTGGTTTTGTAATGGGATATTTCAAACAATATGATGATATTGTTGGTTACACATTGGAGGAAATCATCATTGCATACGAGCATCAGCATAAAGGGCTTGGCACACTCCTTTTGAAAGAACTTGAAAATCGTGTTAGAGAAAAAGGAGCATCCTGCGTTGAACTTCAAGCTGTAAAGGATGATTTGCACGAGCAGTATTATGGCAAAGCAGGTTATAAAGATGCCGCTAATTTTGTAATGAAAGTCAAATGGTTTGAGTAAAGAATACGAAATCTTTGAATGAAGCGAATGAATGAAAAGGAGGTTCGACACAATGGATGAAAAGCGCAAAGAGGAAGAAGTCCTCGAACTCACCGCCGATGAAATTGACGAGATTGAGTTCGAAGAACAGCTTGCCGAGGGTGAGTATGAGGAAGAAGTTCCCGAATACTACTTCTCCAATCCCGACCCGTATTTCAAAATCGAACCTCGCCCCGACGGTGCGCCCCGATGCGATTACTCGTTCGACGAAAAGGGCAACATCGTTGTCAAGAATCTGTCTGCCTTTTGGTTGCCCGATGTAAAAATCGTGGACGTGCAGGGCGGCACAGAATACACAGTTACAGGCAGCTATGAGGGTACGGAAACTCTTGATAAAAAGCTCCACCGCATTATGGAGCAGAACGCTGCCGATGATGAATCAGGTATCACGGAGGATGGCGAATGAACAACGACACCTCTTTTGATATAATCCAAGAATCCATTCCTGTACAGACAGTTGCCCCACCGAAGGAGGATAACAGTATGTTAAGGGCAACCGATAAAATCACAGCACTCTATTGCAGATTGTCCGTAGAGGACACCAAAGAGGACAGGAAGAACGGCAAGGAAGATTTGTCGAATTCCATCCAGAATCAAAAATCCATGCTACTCCAATATGCAAGGGACAACCGCTTTCCCCATCCGACGTTTTTCATCGACGACGGTTACAGTGGTGTGGACTTCGCCAATCGCCCAGGCTTTCAGAAAATGCTTGCGGAGATTGAAGCAGGAAAAGTTGGCACAGTTATCACGAAAGACCTTTCCAGACTTGGACGTAATTCCTCGCTGACAGGCTTGTACATCAACTACACATTCCCTCAGAATGATGTTCGCTACATTGCCATCAACGACCACTTTGATACTATCAATCCCAACAGCACCGACAGCGACATCGCCGGTATAAAGAACTGGTTCAACGAGTTTTTTGCAAAGGACACGAGCCGCAAAATTCGTGCGGTGCAAAAAGCCAAGGGCGAACGTGGCGAAAGGCTGACCGTCCATGTTCCGTATGGTTATCGCAAAGATCCAGAGGATAAAACCAAGTGGATCATCGACGAAGAAGCGGCACAGGTTGTCAAAAAGATTTTTACGCTCTGCATGAACGGACGAGGACCGAGCCAAATCGCAGAACAGCTTGAACGGGAAAAGATACTCACGCCTACCGCATACAAAAACAGACAGGGCGTGAAAACGCCGAACACCGAGCCGGAGAATCCTTATCGCTGGAGCGAAAGTACCGTTGTCAATATTCTTGAACGCAAAGAGTACATCGGCGCTACTGTTAATTTCAAAACCTACACTAACTCCATTTGGGATAAGAAGCAGAGGGAGAATCCCGAAGAAAATCAAAAGATTTTCTACAACACCCATCCTGCGCTCATCAAACAGGAAGTCTTTGACAAGGTACAGAAAATCCGACAGCAGCGGCACAGGAGAACGGCAACGGGCAAGAGCAGTCCGTTTTCGGGTTTGGTGTTCTGCGCCGATTGCAGACAGAAGCTCTACTATTCCACTACCAACTATTTTGAAAAGCGACAAGACTTTTTCATCTGCTCCACGCACCGAGCCAACAAGGACAAGTGCAGCGGTCATTACATCCGAGCTGTCGTTTTGGAAGATTTGGTCTGGAAGCACATGAAAGAAGTTATCTCTTTCGTGAGCCAATACGAAGCTCATTTTAGGGTGGAAATGGAGCAAAGGCTCCGTCTGCAAAGCGAGGAAACCATAAAGGTATATAAGAAGCGTCTGGCACAGGCAGAAAAGCGTATAGGGGAGCTTGACCGCCTGTTTATCAAAATCTACGAGGACAATGCCAAGGGCAATCTGAGCGACGAGCGTTTTGCCATGATGAGCAAGACCTACGAGGACGAGCAGGTGCAGCTTAAAGTTGAAATCGTAAATCTGCAAAAAGAAGTCGAAGTACAGGAACGACAGATAGAAAACCTTGAACAGTTTATTCAGCGGGTACGCAGATACACCACACTCACAGAACTCACGCCATACGCCCTCAGAGAGCTTGTAAAGGCAGTTTATGTGGAGGCACCCGACAAGTCCAGCGGCAAGCGCAAGCAGAAGGTACATATCGAATATGACCTCGTTGGCTACATTCCCGTGGATGAACTGATAAAAGCGGAACAGGCATGACCGAAATCATGCCTGTTCCAAGAAATTTGCATATTACTGTTTTACGACCACCGAGCATTCCGTCCGGTGTTTTTCGTTTCTCTGGCATTTCAGCCCTTCCCAGGGCATTTGAGCGGCCCATGGGTTGCCAATCGCCCCCCCGCCCTCTATGATGGTATCACACACCACGAAAGAAAGGAGCGTTCCATGAAACTCACCATACAGCAAGACCCCGCCGTGGCAGAAACGGAGGTCATCCTCCGCTGTCCCATCCTGGACGCCCGGCTGGAGTCTCTTATTTCCCACATCCGGCAATACAGCTTTGTGCTGGTGGGCTATCAGGAGCAGCGGGAGTTTCACCTGCCCCTGGAGAGCATCTACTATATGGACTCCACCGACGGCAAGACATTTCTCTACCAAAAAGCCCAGGTCTACCAGTGCCGGGAGACCCTGACGGCTTTGGAAGAGAAGCTAGGTCAAACCACCTTTGTGCGCATCAGCAAAAACTGCATCGTCAACACCGCATGTTTGCAGCACGTAGAACGTAAGTGATTAATAACCACCCGCCTATCATCTCACCGTCAGAAATGAGATAATAGTTCAAAACTTGAAAAACTCACGGTGAGTTTTTCAAGACAATTAGCAAGGCGGTGATACAATGGCAGACGTACTGGCGGTGCGTAACGAGTATCGGGTAGAAAATTGGTCAGCGCTGATCCAGGAGTGTAATGCAAGCGGACTCAGCAATCGTGAATTCTGTCGGCAGCACGGAATTTCAGAAAAGAGTTTCTACTACTGGCTGCGAAAACTGCGGCACCAGGCGGCGGAAGCGGCAGAGACCCATCTTATAAAGTTGGATCCAACTCCAACGGACGAAGATATGCTTCATATCCGGTATCATGGAGCAGAACTCCGGCTTCCCTCTGGAGTGGATATGGATGTGGTGGCTGCCTTACTGCGCTCGATTCAATCGTTATGATCGACCTGAGCAAAGTCCAAAACTACTACGTGGCATGCGGATACACGGATCTTCGCCGCGGGATAGACGGACTGGCGGCAATCGTAAGTCAGCAGTACGGCGGTTATCTGAGTGAAGAAAGCCTGTTTCTGTTCTGCGGGCGCCGGACAGACCGAATCAAAGCACTCTACTGGTCCGGAGATGGATATATTCTGCTATACAAGCGTCTGTCCAATGGACGATTTCAGTGGCCGAGGAGTGAGGCAGAACTCCGGCTCATAGACCACCAGAGTTTTCGTTGGCTCATGGAGGGACTGAAAATCGAGCAGCGGACAGCAATCCGCAAAGGAAAGCCGAAAGACCTGTTTTGAGCAAAAATCTCAACTAAAAATGGCACATGTATATACTTTATCGTAGGTTTATGGTATAATAAACCTACGATAAAGTTGTTTTTGGAGAGTGTTCGTCATGGCGGCAGCACAGAAGAAAAATACATATACTGCTGCCGAAGTAGCAGAACTCGAGACAACCATCCGGCAACAGCAGGCAGAGATTGATGACCTGAAAAAGAAGCTGGATCGTATGAACGAGATCCTTCTCAACGCCCAGCGCGCCCGTTTTGGACAGTCCAGTGAGAAAAAGACCTATGTTCTGGGTGAAGACCAGATCTGTCTGTTTAACGAAGCGGAACAGGTGCAGGACCACAAGGCAGAAGAGCCGACCGAGGAAACCTTCACGGTAAAGGCCCACGCCAGGAAGAAAAAGCGTACGATTGCCGAACTGGCAAAAAGTCTCCCTGTAGAAGAAATCGTACTCCAATTGCCGGAATCCAAGCTGAATTGCAGCAAGTGCGGTGGTACGTTCCGGCTGATTGGTAAGAAACTGGTTCGCCGGGAACTGATCATTATTCCGCAGCAGGAAAAGATCCTGGAATACTACAGCTGTACCTATGCCTGTGACAAGTGCGAAAGGGACACCGGCTATGCCCATATCCTGACTACCCAGGCACCTGCTGCCCTGATGAAGCATTCTCTGGCCTCTCCCTCCGCTGTGGCCGATGTTATGACCAAGAAATATGTGGATGGGCTCCCTCTGGCACGTCAGGAAAAGATTTGGGCAAGACAGGGCGTGGAGTTGAGCCGTGCTACACTGGCCAACTGGGTGATCCAGTGTACCCAGACCTGGCTGAAGCCTCTGTACCGGCACATGAAGCAGGCCTTGCTGGAAGACACCGTGATCCACGCGGATGAAACCACTGTGCAGGTTTTGAAAGAGGATGGCAAAGCCGCAACCTCTGAGTCCCGGATGTGGGTATACGCCAGCTGGGAAGGCAGCAAAAAGCCCATCCGAATCTTTGAGTACCAGCCAGATCGTAGTGGAAAACGGCCGGCGAACTTCCTCAAAGATTTTAGCGGCTATCTGGTGACGGATGGTTATGCTGGGTACAACCAAGTTACAAATGTCACCCATTGTGGTTGCTGGGCCCACGCCAGACGAAAATGGCGGGAAGCTATGCCGGACGGAGCAACTGTGAAAACGAGTAAAGCGGCAGTGGGATACCGGTATTGCACCAAGCTGTTCACCCTGGATGGCAAAACGAGCTATATATTACCGAAAACACGCAATGAATACCGCCAGAATGTGGTTCGTCCCCTTCTGGAGGAGTATTTTTGCTGGCTAAAAACGGTACACCCCGAAAAAGGAAGCAAGCTGGAGGATGCAGTCCGCTATTCGCTAAATCAAGAGCAACAGCTGACGGCATTTTTAGATTCCCCTGAGGTTCCTATCTCTAACAACTTGGCCGAAAATGCGATCCGTCCATTTGTTGTGGGCCGAAAGAACTGGCTGTTTTGCGACAGCGTGAAGGGCGCACAATCCAGTGCAATTGTATACTCGATAGTAGAGACGGCGAAGGCCAACGGCCTTGAGCCTTACGATTATCTGCTGATGATTCTTAGCTTACTGCCAAGCAAGGGAAAATCTCCATCTCATGAGACTCTTGAGCGTCTCATGCCGTGGCATCCGGACGTCCAGGGGCGCGAGATTTTGAGAAAAAAGAAACACTGATTCAATAACAACGGCGGGCCCGAATAAACCGGGCCCGCCGTTGTTTTAGGGACGGGTGATTATTAAGCACTTACAGTTATCTGCAATTTTAGTGCTTTTGAATACACTACATATATTTTGAATTCTCGTATGAAAGAAGCTGAAAATACGTGAGACGATGGTTTGCTCATTCCAGTATTTTATCGGATATATTGTGCGGAATACTATCGTCAATTCTTAGTGTTCCAATCATTGCACTACTAAAATTTTTACGTGACTCATTATCCTTTTCCATTTTGTGTATTGTTTTTTTGTTTTGTTGTTTCTTTTTTTTCGTATCATTAAAATTTATTGCTACGAGAAAAACACTCGATAAAACACTGGCTAATTACGCAAAAACATCTCAGGAAATCAAAGCCATTTATCCCAATAAAGATTCGTTTATGCAAGTATTAATTGCTATTTTACCAAAAGCACATAAAGTAGATATTTTAGACCTTAGAGGGTTTATTTTTACTCAGCAGGACTCTCCTCTATTTTCGATTCTCTCGTCATCTTTAGGTACAGACTACCGAATTCTATTGTCAGATCCAGATTCGATGAACACTGAATATCGTGCTAAATGTATGCCTAACAAACCTCTAAATGCACTAAAAAACGAAATTCAAGCATCGATTAATGTGATTGAAGGGCTGAAAAAAAGCAATATTAGGTTGCGAACATATTGGTCCTATAACGTACTTAGGCTTATTTTCATTGATGGAGAGCTTTTTTTAACGCCATTCAGAGAAGGGGATTTTCTATCTTCCGCCCCTACCTTTAGAATACCGGCCAATGGAGCATTGTTTAAGTGCTATGAAACTCTCTTTGAAGAAATATGGGCCAGCCAATCAGAACAAGCTGTTGGCCGATAGTACTACGCAAAATCTTCATTTGCTTAAATATCCAACGGCACATAATATAACGCCATTACTTTGGTAGGAGAATACAGTTATGGTAGATAAAGAATTGGTTTTCATCGCAGACCGTGTCATCGATCATAAAAATGCCACATTCAGCAGTCGTGATCTCGAAAAACTAGCAGATGGCTACTTTTTCTCCATGATGAAAGCGCTCAACTCAGTCGCCTCTTCTGTTACACATTATACATCGCCAGCGGAATTTATGGATCACATTGCAAAGCATTCAGATAGCTTGGTTTTATCTCTGTGGTCGGGCGAGGAATCCAGAAATCGCAGGGCATTAGTTCCTTCAATCTGTGAGGCATATGGAATTCCCTATGTTGGTGCCGATTCATATATCCAAACCGTTTGTGCCGACAAGCATTTGGCTAAGGCACTTTGTCGGCAATACGGCATTAATACTACAAGAGATGTGGTCATATCTAACGTCGGTGACTTTCCCATACTGAAAACTCTTCAATATCCCGTCGTCGTTAAACCGAACTTCGAAGGAGGGTCCATCGGCATTTTAAGCAAGAATCTGGTTGATAGTTATCGGCAAGCGGCAGATATTTGCAACAAGTTACTCCCGCACTTCCAACAGCTCTTGGTTGAAGAGTATGTTGCAGGTGAAGAGCTAAGTGTGTGTATTGCCGGTAGTGAAGGCCAAATTGATGCGTTCGAGGTAATACGTATTGTAGTAGATGGACGGAGTTACTTTTCGCATGAACTCTATAGCGCAGAAACAAAAAAAGCAGGAGCCGCTTCAGTTAGTCGTGAGATCATTTCCAATCGTTTTCCACACGATACATACAACAGATTGCTGGACCTTTATAACGGACTTGGAAAAGTTGACCTAATCCGAGTAGATGGTAGATTAAATGAGCGCGGTTTTTTTGTAATCGAGCTATCCCCAGATTGCAACTTAAGTCCGAATAGTAGCATGGCCTTAGCCTTTCGGTGCGCAGGATACACGCATGAGCAAATGTTGCACCGCTTATGCGAAAATGCGCTTAAATATCGAGAATAGGAACGTCAAAGTGCCAATATGTGATAAAGAATACGCAGCAGGGCTGTGTAGCTAAGAAGCGAAAGTTCTTAGTCGGAGGTTCGTCAAAAAGCAGAATGTCTTCGAAAGGATGCACTATAGAATCCCGCTTTATTTGCTTCACTTTCCTCACCCAGTGCTCATAATTTATGCTATCTCCTGCCATCTTGTAATATAATGCGATGTTGGAAAAGACTTTTCTTTGCAGATTTGGATCTGGTTCCTCATCTATTACTCTTGTAAGTTCGGCCATTAACGGAAGTAATTCACTTGAGTGTGAATTACCCTGTATGATAAGGGCACACAACTTATTGTTGAGAACTACTGCACGATCAAATGTAGTAGTGACTGTCATGTAAGCTTTATCTAAGAGATGAAGAGTCTTTTCATCGGCAATTCCCTGCAAAAGTCGTAGAGATGCCTGATTGAGATAAACAATATGTCGCTCAAATGAGGAGTTCAACAGTTCAGGCGCAATTTTTTCTAACTCCGCTTCACTTTCATGGGGATAGCCAAGCCTGGCTCGCTGGACCAAATGAGTAAGTCGGGAATGAGCTGCATATAGCTTTTTGTTCCTTTGTTCAAAAAAAGTTATGCTTTGCTCAATGTATGGTAAGCTTTCTTCAAATGGCAAAACAATTTGCTTGTTTCGAAGGAAAAAGCCATACTCCAAGAGATTGTTAAATTCTTCTGTATTTTCTATCCTTTCACAAGTATCTTGACACTGTTTATGTAACCCCAAAGACCGCTCACTGAGCATTTTCGTCATCTGAATAATAAGTTGATAACGGGGATTTTTAACTTCATTTATTATCTTCTTACAGGTTTCTACAGCCAGTTCGTGTAAGTCATTTCTGTTAAGTAACATACAATAGAATGCTTGGCCGCACTCAGATCTTAGTGGCTGCAGCTTTTGAAGGAGTTCCAGCGCACTGTCATAAAACCCTGCCTCATAGCACAGCGAAATAAGCATAAAGTGAAATTCGGTTTCATATGTCGCCCCTAATGCATAAAAAGCCTGTTGTACAAGTCGAAACGCTTCATCTTTATCGAACTTTTCAACAATAACTTCTTTAAATTGGTTAATAATAAGTGCTAATTTTGGAGGATCAAATTGCGAGTGCAAGACCGCCAATTTTGGAACAATCTGCACATAGGTTATATAACTTTGCGGATTGTTTATCATGGCTAAGTAATAATCTGTCAAATATTTATAGGCTGCTATGGCTGTTGCATTATCCGGGCCAAGTTGTAATGCATCTGCAATTGATGCATGACGCAATGCTATGTACCCATTTTTGGCTTCGATGAGGGAACTGAGTCCATTTATCCATTCTTTGGGAATAAAGAAACTTTGTTCAATATGATTTATAATAAGTTCAAATTCTTTTTTTGTACTTTTTCCGCCCATTAGACATAACACTGACAAAAGTAACTTGTTTGCGTAACCCAGTTTTTTTATCTGGGCTTCGATCGGATCAGTATCCAGTGGGAGAGAACAACTGCTCCTTGCTTGAATAATCTTATATAAATTACCTTTAACAACATTGTTATAGAATTTTTCTATTTCGTAGATTGCATTTGGATTTTCTGGTTGTCCAAAAATAGTAAGAGCAAAGTCAAAGGGTAAAGCATCAACTTCTATTTCGGTATGAGGACAACTAAGCTGGGACATAAAACGTTCCAGTTGTACAGATCTTCCTCCTTGAGTAGTATACTCAAAAATCATGGTCAAATCCTGCTGTCGTTCCAAGATTTGATTGAGGGCGCGGAAAGAGGTTGCATCCATATTTTGTGCGTTGGTGATGTCTAAAACGATATGGGTGGTTTGAATCGCAGTCTCAATGTAGTTTTTTATGAGCAAAATACTATCTGTGTTGGTATCGAAAAACAACCTTTGTTTCGTTAAATCTGCTATTGTGGCTTCCCCGATTTTTATTGCAATTCCTGACTTCAATGACAGTCCATTATACAGAATGGATTCTGCGTCCAGCAATGGTTTGATTCCATTGTGGACAGACACCAGAAATTGCTTTATGGATAATTGCTCAGCCAACACGCGATCAAGCGTCTCTGCAATGTAATTCAGATATTGCCCCTCAATGGGTGTTGTACTATTTGTAGGGGGTGTTTCAACAATAGCGACTTGAAGAGGCTGTCCATCAAAGATGGATTTTACTTTTCTCATGATTGCACTCTTACCGTACCCTGTATCTGCCCATAGTACAATTGCATGGACTAATCCGTCCCTAGCGGTTTCTCGAATAATGGACTCTATAGCCCGAGTTTCATGGATGCGGTCAACAATGTTATCTTTTCGTAGGATTAGACTCATATTAAACCTCCCAGTACGCACAAAACACAAATCTATACCTAAAGCGATAATAGGAGAGCATCACTAAACAATTGACAATGCTATCTTGTATCTATACAACAGATAATTACAGATTATCCATCGTTCCTGACACAACAAAAGGACTACCAGGTGCAATATCTGGTAGTCCTTGCTTTCTTCAAAGGCTGAAGCTCATTTTTCCTCTGGGGTGCAATTCCAAAAGGAGCGTCGCCTGTCGTTCTGCCGCCACGTGGGTATATATCTGAGTGGTGGAGATAGAGCTGTGCCCCAGCAGCGATTGAATGTATCGGATATCCATTCCTGCCTCTAGGAGAGATGTCGCAAACGTATGACGAAACATATGTGGTGTCACATGGCAGGTCGTATGAGTCTTCTGCAGGTGCTTTGTAATAATCCGACGAACTGATTGAGTAGAGATCGGTCGTCCACGTTGGTTATAAAGAATGGCTCCCTGCTTCTGTATTTCCTCACAATATTCGTTGCAATAGATTTGTAGGAGCCGAAGGAGTTCTGGGGTTGTAATTTGGATGATACGTTCCTTCCTTCCCTTCCCGTTGATAAGGAGGCGGAGCCCATCCCTGTCCAATTGGAACGTCTCCTTTGACAAGGAACACAATTCTGATACTCGCAGTCCTGTACTGAACAAAAGCTCCAGCACCACAATGTCTCGTAACGCTTGACGCCCCTCTAAAGGATAACTAGAATAGGCACTTTGCAAAAGTTCACGCACAACCTGTGAGGGGATAATCCGTGGAAGCTGTTGCGGTGAATGAATGCGAACGTGAAGTTTGTCAAAAGGATTCTCCTTCAGAGTCCCAGCCGTTGATAGTTCATGATAAAAAGCACTCACACTTGCCAGCTTACGTTTGACTGTACGGGGAGAAAAGTGTTGATTGAGATGCTTGATATATTGGCCTAAAATCTCCTTATTTGCCAAAACATCATTTGAAAATTCCGAAAACTGCCGCAAATCAATACGATAGGCCTTTATCGTATGTGGTGATAATTTCTTTTCATATTCACCTGCTTCAAGGTAGTCAGCAATCAGAGATGATACAGTCTGCATAAAGAGCCCTCCTCAAAATAAAATAGATGCGATTATTATGAAGTGCCCTTTGAATCTTGTCCATCTTACCTCCCTCTGAAATAAAATTAGGCGTACAGCGCCGGAAAGGAGAAGTTATGCACATTCGTAAAAACATTGACTATTCCACCATGTTTGATGCCATACGAGTTGCAATGAGCGCTAATATGTCCCAGATGAAGCTGTACTGCGAACTGGGTCGTCTCATTTGCCAACGCACGGAAAAGGGTGCTGCTGTGGCCGCTGCTGAGTACCTACAACGGACTTACCCCGATGTCCCTGGCCTCTCCCCTCGCAACCTGCGAAGGATGCGTAACTTCTATCGTATGTATGAGGGAAATTCCGAATTGCTGAATCTAGCTATGGGCATCGGATGGACACAAAATGTGGTCATCCTAGAGGCAGATTTAAGCATGGCAGAAAGGCGCTGGTATCTGTGTGCCGTCAAGCAGTTTGGCTGGACAAAATCTGAACTACAGCAAAAGATTGAATCTCATTCCCATCTAACTGAATATGAAGATAATGAATTCTCCAGCAAAGAAATCTGGCCTGGAACAGCCCTGCCAAATCGATTTATCTTCCACCAATATCGAGACAATTGGTGCTCCAGTTTATTTTTCTTCCCTACGCACGTTGTCCAAGCATTGTATCAACTACTCCGACAAACTAGGCTCCCAGTTTATAGATCTCCACCACCGGAAGTTCGACTAGTTTGCTAGCCCAGAACTAGCCAACCACGGTTATGCACTGACTTGCAAAGAGAAAACCGTGTTTCTGACCTCCTACTCGAGACAGATGAACAATATTCCATTTTTCTTCAACAAAAACATATAGTAAAACACGTGAACCGATATATTCAATCATAGCAAAATATTAATTGCGCTAAATACAATATAAGTTCATAGATTAATCAAAGCTTTACAACAAAAAAAGAATACGCTATAATTGATAGTTACAAAAGTTCTCCTGCTGAACCTTGATTGGGGGTACAGTGCGATACAAGGTGATTTATTGGGGTGGTGTCGTATGCTTACAAGAGAGTGTGTCTTCATAAAACGTGAGAACGATTACGAAAAGATTTTAAGATTCATTGATTCTCAATATGTGGACGAGAATCTTATTCAGCAACTCAAGAAGCACATTGGTTTGCAGTGCAAATTGGTAGCAATTGATTTCCCATACTATGAAAATGATTATTTGAGCAGCTACTACATATTCTATGCTAAGAAGCTACAAAAGTTTCCTAAAGAGTGTTATCGTCTCTTGTTCTATGCAGATAAGAAGGCACGTAAACTTATGGGGTATATTACACTTCGCCCGACATATGAAGGAAGACATTTAGGCAAAATTTACTTTGAGCCTCAATATTTAGTTAAAGAGAAGGTTAGTCTCATCCTAGGGGAATGTAAGTGCCACATAGGTGGAAGCGAGTCAATTCTCAAGATATTTCCTCACATGAAACAAGAGGGTGACGTAGCAGTTTGCGCTCATGTGGCAACATGGTCTGTCTTGCGGAGTTTTGCTAACCGATTTCATAGATATTCTGAACTAACGTTGGGTAAAATAGTGGAGATGGTTTCTCCTGAATCAGAACGTATGATCCCTAGTCGAGGGTTGACCGCTTTTCAAATTTCACAGGTCTTTCTAGACGCTGGCTTTTCGCCGGTTGTGTTGTCAAAGGATGAGCGAAATCCGCGATTGATTCGAGAAGCACTGATTAGTTATATCGCTTCTGGCATTCCGGTAGTGGCTGTGCTTACTAATCGTAATCATGCCATTTCCATTGTTGGGCTTGGAGACCAAAAACCGCAACACGGGGTAGATTTAAAGGAATTAGTTGAATCATATTGTCCGTACGAAAGTTATTGGGATGGTGACAATGAAGTTATGACTAATGTGGTATTGTCATCACGCTTTTGTAATTCCGTTGTTGTCAACGACGACAACTATTTTCCATATGCTATGGCCCGTATGAAACGTCCAACGCAAATCGCAACAGGCGATGATACAATACCGTATACGATTCCAGAAATCGACCGACTCATCATCCCTTTGTACTCTCGAATTCAACTATCATATGAGGACATCAGGACAATTTTTTTGCGGATGGTTTCAACGTATCAAGAGGAATGGGGAGGGCCCATTGTAGCACGAATCTTTTTAGCCTCTGCTAATACGTATCGAGAGTATGTCAATAGTATTGATGACACAACAAATACATCACTTAAGCAAATTAAGCATCTTTTGATCAATCTTGAGTTGCCAAAGTTTATTTGGTGTGTAGAAGCAAGTTCTGTGGAGCATTATCAACAGGAAAATCCTATTGTTGATGGGTTGGTAATTTTTGATTCAACCAGTGCCACCATCAACGCAGAGCCGTTTTTATTCTTAGCTTTTCCGAATGGTGCTGTCAGGGTCAAAACGAATTCTGAAATCATAGAATGTAAAGAAGAAGATGGCTGCAGTTTATCTATTCCGCAGTTCAACAGAAATTTACTGGAGGTGAATTGAGTGTCTCGTAATATTCCATACAGAGGAATGAAAAACAGTGAAGTAAAAAAACTGCTAAAATCCTCGAAAAAAATGTCTTCGTTTGTAGGCCCAGCATACGTTGCCATGCACAAATCGGTGGTTTCTGAAATTCAGGCGCAGAAAGACCGAAATGCAAAAGCGGCACAGAGAAGCTTACATTTAACGATAAACTCTTGCTACACTGATCCAGCACAACTACAACCGGAGATACAAGAGATTGTCGACGGTATACGAGATATTGTCCACAGCTCGGAAACTGATGCTGTAGAAGGGAACCAACTTGATACTTTATCCGAGTTGGCGATTTCCAGTATTACTATTGAAAATTTAGCAGAGCCAAAAGCAGAAAAGATATTGGTACGAGGTGACAAAGCCCAGTCAAGAAAGTTATATAGTATTCGCTTTAATATGCGGGGGCTTATTTCACTTTTATTTGATTGGCTATTGTTGGGGCAAGTGCAGGAAGAGGACACATTAAAGCTGATTGTAATGTTAATCAGTTCAATCGGGAAATTGTACGATCTATAGCAATTTTCACAAATAGAGCACAGTACTTTAACTTTCCAGGAAAAGTGGTA
>OGPO01000101.1_pt1 | contig 74980 bp, 85 predicted proteins | sample 1553041 | NCBI WGS metagenome assembly OGPO01 (sample SAMEA2580281, study PRJEB22360) | human gut metagenome | biome: human gut; feature: human-associated habitat; material: faeces | place: Denmark | collected 2008/2010 | reverse complement strand
TCCCTTCTTTCCTTCCTTACCCTTGCGTGATTTCCTTACCGCAATATTGAGGTTAGTCATATCACTAACAAGTTCTACTCTGACCTTTCTATGTTTCTTGCGTAGCTTTGCCTTACGCTTATACGCCAGCTCTTGTGCGTCCGTCATTTTTATACTTCAACCAATATTTCAAAAATCGCTTTCATTATCAATAGGCTTTCTACACTCTCGGCTCACTGGCTTTCGGCACATACGTACAACTGTATCACTTACTTGCGAGAGGGGACTCTGTTGCAGTAGGACATACCCAACTACTCATACCCAACGCCTTTAATCTTCGCTCTGTCGGGATAAATATCCTTCCATTGAGACAGGTTCAATCATGTGCTCTCTCGTCCAAACTATCTCGTAGCTTTACGACTTGCGAGGAACAGTGAAAATTATATCGTCATTCTAATAATAGAAATCTTGTGTAGTAATTCAAGCGAGCGCCGATGTTCGTCCTCGAGTTCGAGAAACCGTTGTTCGAGTTCGCAGACGAAAGACCGCATTGCGACCTGTTGTCAGCGTTACCCCCAACGTTCAGCAGCTCCATGATGTATCACCTTTTCTTCACCCACTCCATGGTTGTAGAAAATCTTATCGCACGGATTTGGGTTGTTTATATTTTTGTGCTTCTGCGAATCCTATTAAAAGGAGATTTAAACTTTTCAGTTTCAATCTTGCATTTTACATTATTTTTATTTATTCACTATTTTTTTTCGCCCAGCTCACTGGCAGATGTACACCCAACGCTATGCGTTGGATTACATCGCCATGAGCTCAGAACCGCTCACGATTGTCGGGTTTCCGTAGAAAGCCAAGCGAGCGCCGATGTACGTCCACGAGGCCGAGAAACCGTTGTACGAGATCGCAGACGAAAGACCGCATCGCGACCCGTGGTCAGCGTAACCCCCAACGGACAGCAGCTCGCCACTAGTCGAAGCCCAAAATCCATCGCAGTAGTACGTACTATCACCGCCTCCTACGGCTTGCGGAAACGCATCCCAATATGCACCCAGTGTCTTTCGTGTAATATACTCTCCATTAGCTGATGACGGAATGGTAAATTTTCGCCCATTTGCCGTATTACTTACCTGATTGCCGCTATAGACAACAGCGTATCGAGTATCGCCATCCATGTAGAAACGGATGCCTGAACGGAACTCCCAGTGCTTACCCCATAAATCCTCAAATCCAAATAATTTGACAGGGTATTGATTACCGAGAGTATCATCATTATAGAGTACCTTACCGCTGCCATCACCGAGTGAGATACACTTGCCCATAGGTACATCACGACATGCTTCCCAAGAACTACTTTGGAATCCAGCTCCAATTACAGATTGTGTATTAAGGTCACCGAAGCTTACTTGTTCCAATGCTTCTATGAGGCATTGAAATCCATAGTTTGCAAGACCAAAGTTCGAACCAAGCTTCTGTGCGCAAGCCCAAAATGCACTCATCGTCCTTGAATGTGAAGGGGCAACGTTAGGTCTTGAATGACCAACACCGCTTACATCTACGTACATCTTGTATGCACCTACCCAGTTTGGCGAATCGAAAGTCTTACCGCCCGAAATAGGGAACAATCCTCCGAATTGCAATGTCTTGTTATCAGCCTTGAAGTGACAATCGGGAACATGAACCATCGTTTCATACTTTGACGCATCATCTACCTTTGTTCCGTCAGCGAAGAACTCCCAATTACTAGGGTCTAGCTTAGCAGCATACACCTTACCATTCACAACTTTCATCATATATCCACCCATTGCTCTATGATACATATCAGCCATGAATGGAGTTGGCAGAGCGAATTTATGGTTAGAAGACTGCTCCAATGTAATTGATGGGTAGAAAATATTGTTACCCATCATTTTCTGAAGGTCTCCGAGACTTAATCTGCGAAGAGCTCCATCTACTACAATCAAGAAGGTTTGGTCGGTATTCATTGCCGTAACAAGCTTCTTTTCTGTTAATTTAACACCCATATCTTATATTTTTTAATTATACATATTAATCAATTAAAGCATTGTCATCCTCATCAAGCAGGTAATTGCCACCTTCATCAATGAGATAGTCGTTGGCAGGGCGCTGTCTGTATTCTATCTGTTCTTCAAGATAATCGCTCTCAACATCGCCAAGACCACTCTCTTCGATAGAGAAGGTACAGCTATTTCCCTCTTGCCAAGACTTCTTTGTTATGACACTTCCGTTTGAAGCTTCGGTATGCCATTGCAATTCTACGATGCGGTTAGGGTATTCAACAACCCTTCCGTTGTACTCCAAAATAGCCTTGTTGCTTCTGTATATCTTACCCCATTCAATATCATTGCATACCATGAACTTAGGCTGATTGAAAGAAGGATAGAACCTAGAAGCGGAAAATTGGAACTGAGCAACAGCCTTGCCGTTTATTACCGCCTTGATGGTATAATTATTCTTCTCTACAAGTCTAAGGTCAAGCACAATCTCAGATGTGGAGATAGATATAATCTCGTTAGGGCTTGCAGCAGAAGAAGCAGACATCTTAGTCGTTCCTCGATACAGCTCAATAGAGAATCCGCTTGTAATTCTATCCTTAGACTTATATACATCAATCGGAATGTGACATTCATACTGATTGCCGTCAAAGCAAGCGTTTCTTGCTTCCGTAGATGCCGATATGATGTTATTAGCAACCTTATACTCGTAGAGAGCCAGCTTATCAAGGAATGGGTTATAGGATATATCGGTATCTTCCCGAATACCCATACCATAGGTATCTGCACCCTTATCTGCCGTATACAGAGTAATAGGGTCAGCGGTGATATGCAATATAGAATTCGTTCTATAATCATACAGGTCAGCTTCGAATTGCAACTGCTGCTTATCATTACTTGAAAGATTCCTCTTGATAGTAAGCGAACCACGATTAGATGTATTGCTTGTATCAATGCTATACTTACCGCTCCAAGAATTAATTTTAGATATGTCCTTCCATTCCGTGCCCGTAGAAACCTTCCATACCATATTGGCAAGAGACATATTCGACTGCTTGCTATCCCATGAATCATCCTTTGCCGTAGCATTGATACTCGGGTAGGCAATACACTCAAAGCCGCTCTGTGTTCTGTCTGGGAAGAATTTATCGCCAGCCATAGTCTGCATGAATGGAGACTTAGGCGATGCGCACACTACTGATACAGAAACGTCCAAAGGGGCGAATTTTCTATTCGCCTTATTACTAACTATTGGCATAAGCGTTCCTCCTAATCATCAAGTGTTAAATAAGCATCTGCTGACACCGATACACCGATGATATTTTTGTTTTCGTCAATCGTATCAGCATCCCTCACAACGAATCCATCACTGACGTTCTTTGCCCAAGTCATTGTCTCCGAGCGTTTATTCTCGATGTTACCATTGCTATCAGTATAGATAACGAAGGTGACATTGCCAGTTATACTCTTCGGCACTAGTCCTGTCTCGCAGTTGGTAACGATACATCTGAACGTCTGATTACTATCTTCATCAACCTGTCCTACCGAATTAAGGGCAATCTGATAAATATCAGAAATATCATCAATGCTGATACCTGTTCTATACACGGCAGCACCATCAACAACGAACTCAAGGACGAAGAGCTGATGACTATCTACATAGAGTTTGTCCGAATCTCCCGTCTTATCTCTGTGTATAGTGATACCGCTTTCCGGATTTGTGTAAGTTCCTGCAAGGTCTGTTCCGCTGCCACGATACAGATTAATAGAATAGGTAGAAACCTCTCCACCTGCGGAGTTGAATAACCAAGGTCTGAGGGTAGCTTCTGTCTGTCCCTTGCTTAACACAGTAGTATCAGCAGAAACACCTCCGAAATAAGATGAGCCGCCCAACATAGATACCAATATATCAATGCTTTTCTGCATTGGATATATGCTAGCTCCCAATACGGCATCACCCGAATAGGTAAGAGTATCGGAATTTTGATTGACCTTAGATGCTAGGTCTCCGATAATAGAGAGAGAACCATTAGCATGATTTAGTTTGAATCTATTATCAACAGTCGAGGTCTCCCATCCAGTACCGCTAGAGCTGAATCCTAATTTTTTTCCGTTGTAAGCCCATGCGTGATTTGTCAGTGTTACGTTGTTTTTACGTGCAGAGCCAACAGATGGAGTAATGATAGGATGCGTTCCGCTCTCGCTCCATTTTGGCGATACGGTAAACGTATCAGGGTTCAATCCCTGAAAGAGCGGTACGCCATTTGTTTGCAGACTGAGGGATAATGTGTCACCCTTCAATGTTCGTCTGACTGCTGCGGTTGCCGAAAGATGAATTTCTTTTCCCATATTTTTAATCTCCTATTTTTTAAACTTTAATATATTCTTGATGAATTTTTCCTGTCGTGGTCGTTGCCGTGAATACAAATTTTGCAGTATCACCCTTGCCTAAATCATCTTCTGTTCCATCATTAGACCAGACAATATCTATTGAGCCATTGAAGTTCTTAACCTTATCCTTAGTCGCCCAAGCAGCATCATCTACAGAATCATTGGTCTTGCGTGTCACCTTCCATGACGCTACTCCGTTTGATACATCCTTATCACCAAGCATTAGCTTGCAAGTAATGTTGTGTGTCTCGCCTATAGAGATACCGCTGTAAACAATATCGGTATATAGGATAACTTGCGGCTTGTATATATTCGTAGTCGCCTTCCAATAAGGTGAATCCTCAGATGGTTCATCTGTTGTGGTCTGTCCTTCTGGAGAGATACAGAGCCATCTTGTGCCAAGCCATGTAACCTCATCATAGTAGCTGTATTCCGTACCTTCCTTCCAATCACCACGATAGACGGGAGTCCAAATCTTCTCTCCGTCAACTGTGGTTATGTGGTAGTACTTTGAGACGATGTTGATGCCGTTGAATCCTACATCGAAGATGGATTTACCTTTGAGGGAGTAGGAGTTGATACCTCGGTACATGGTGAACGTAGGTGCGGAATCTCCTTCGGTCTCCATCATCAGAAGGTGCTGTCGGCTTCTGTCGCTTCTGTTACCCATGAGGACGATGGTATCTCCTACAGCAGGGTTATCCGAGCCTTCCATGCAGTTCTCCTTCGCTATCTGAATCCAAGCGAACTTCTTTCCGTCATAGAGCTCGTGACCTTCGGCATCGGTGATTACCTCATTCTCGGTTGATACCTTTGTGACAATTCTCCAGTAGTCCTTGTTGCTGACGTTCTCATAGACACCAGCCTTGATGTTGAACGTCTTGCACCTAACTTGGTCATCCACCTTGAATGAGTTGATAGTGGCGGTCGTTCCATCATCAGCGAGGAGATAGCATTTCCAGCCAATCAGCTCATTCGTTGTCTCGCTATATACTTCCTTGATATAGCTTATCTTGCCAGCAGCAGGTGAGAGGACGATATTACCACCAACGTAGCTGAGTTCTCGGATGAGCAATGTATTGAAAATCGCCTTACCCCATACTATCAAGTCCGTGAGAAGCATCTGATACTTTCCATCGCTTCTCTGCTTGATTGCAAATCCACTCTGCTCTGCCTCGTTAAAATCGAGTGATTTCAATAGATTCACCAACACACTAGAGAGGATAGCGTTTCCGTTGCCGTCTATGCTGTAGTTGTTTCCGTTGCCAAGGAACAATCCTTGCAAGAACTTCTGCACCTTCTGAAAGGTGATTGTGCCGCTAGCTATATCATCTTTCAGTTTAGAGAGATACATCTTATCGGTTATACTAGCATTAAAGTTGTTAGTACTACTTCCACCAACCATACTAGATAGAGACTTAACCGCTTCTCCCTTTACAGCATCAATAATCTGCTTTACATCACTCTTTGTAACTTCCAACGAATTAACAAGCTCAATCTCAACTTCTGCCAGCTCATCGTTATCAACCTTTACTGAGTAGTTGCTGACGAAAACTTCGTGACTGATAAGATTTCCATCGCTATCAGAATCACCTTGTATCTGTATTGAAAGCTTTGCATTCTCGTTCAACTTACTTGCAAAGTCAGGATTCTCTTGTAAGAATATGCGAGAAAACTTAACAGAGTAATTGAATTGGTCTGTATTGTTTTCACTCATGTGTTTAATAAGAGCATCATCGAGTCGTTTCTCTGCTGCCGTTACAAGAACTTTTGGAGGTTTAATGCCTGTGATAACAAACAAATCTCCCTTTTGCGGTTTAAATCCAGCACTTGCGTTTGGCATCACAATGCCTAGTGTTGATGTGTCCTTTTGAACCGCAATCCATAACTCTTTCTGAGTTGAATCTTGGTTTAGCTTATCTTCGTAAGCATCGCTAGCGTTAGCAAATATGTAGTCATTCTTATCTGTGCGAACTCGTTTTAAGTTTCCATTTTCATCAACACTTACACAATTGTAACACTTTGAATTGTCAGCACTCGGTTGATTGTAAATCACAAACGAACAAGCAGGGCATCCGTTACTCTTGATGAGATTTATCTTTGCTGATTCCTTGGCTAAGACATGATTAAATAAATCAAAGCCAAACTCTCCATTAAACTTGTGTAGTTTGATGTAGAAATATTGATGTATATATGTTGTTCCATCGCTATCCTTTACATCACTATCTTCTTTATCAAAAGCAACATCCGCAATCTCTCCAAACAACTGTCCTTCTGCATTTACAATTCCATTGATAGTTGGTTTTATATCATCAAAAGTAACCGTTCCTTGGTGAGGATTTCCTTTCTTATACAAGTTTACAAACTCATAATATCCACTACCACTAGGCAATTTATGGGTGTTATTCAAAGCATAATAGAAACGCTCTGCGCCTTTCGTGTTGCGATATATAGAAGGCATAAGTACCGATGATGGTGCAATCCAGACTCTATCAGTAACTATTACCTTTACTGCATTATCCTCAGTTCCGGTATAAACCTTGTTGAATCCGTATCTATCACCATCTTTTACAAATTGATAGTCGTATTCAATGCAATTCGCCTCGCCGATTCCGCTTACATTAATACCAGCATCACTATAAGGAATGTACTTGTCTCCATTCTTCCATTCGTATTCCGATTTTGACTCGTATGAGAACTCAACACCTCCACCAAAAGCAACATTCCAAACACTCGCGTCATAAAAACTCTTAATGCCATCACTATTGAACACCTTGCAATTGTAAGAAAAGTCAGCACCTATAGTTAATGTGAAATCTCCATTCTCTTCAAATGTGTATGTAGAAACATTTCCAAAGCTCATCCCTTCAGAGATAGTCACATACGTTTCTTCTCCTATTTTTCTCAGTTTTATGCTCCTACTGGCTTTACCAACGTTTGATATAAAGTCAGGTCTCGTAATGTAACTAAATAATTCAAAGCTAAAATTCAAGTTCGTCAAATCTATCTTCTGACCCTTAATCGCGCTGATTGGAATGTTAATCCAGAAACTACACGTAACCGTTGGGTTAGACTGACTATCTGCTTGTGATAAATTTTCTGGAATAGTAGAACTATGAATGTAAAATGCAGGTGGACTTACATCTACACTTCCATTGTAGCTTTTTCCTTCCTTGCTTTTATAAAGTACAAGGGTATCATTGTATCTTGAATCTTTGAGAAACTTTGACAACTCTACGCTGACTTTATCCTTGATGATATTCTCTGTATTGAATACTGCTTCACCAAACTCATCATCATTAGGATAGTAATATGGCAGGTTGTCGGACGAACCGTAACCTGTTATCATATCAACTATCTTATAGTTCGCATTCTCCTTTGATACAGATATAAGAGCATCACTACAACCATATTTAATAGGTGTATCGGTTAAGTCGTGCTGTACCTTGCCGACATGACAAACGCTGCCATCCCAGTAGTAATCAAGCTCAAAAGTTGTATTGACAAGTTGTAAAACATCAGTTAGATATTGGTCTTCAAATGATACTTCCTTAACTTCATCTGTTCCATATCCTTCGTCAACAACAACGTAATATCCCTTGTATTCATCTGTAGGACGATACAAACCACAATATGCCATTGAACTATTGATGCGAGCAACAAACTCATGGATAGTTCCACCAAACGTGAACTTTGTCTGATTTGAGCGGTATCTGTCTTTATTCTGTGTATCAACATCATCAACGACAACATCGAAGAACAGAGTGTTATCAAGCAATTCTCTTCTAGATGTGAAAGTGATTTCACTCTTCCACATTCTAGACGAATTATCCTTTGTAGGGTTTGGCGTATAGGACGCAAATAATCTATCGCCATTGTACTCTACGAACTCTTCCTTCTTCCACTGCAAAGGCTCAGAAGAATATATTGTAGCAGTAATGGTAGGAGCACCACCCATACGCTTTGCATCGTAGGTATATGATGATACAATAGCAGGGTTAGCTTCCGATGGGAACAAACCGATAATTTCATTACCAGTGCTCTCATCGTAAGTCAACTTCTGTATGTATAATGATTCTGCCTTCATGTTTATTCTTTATTGTTGTCTGTATTCTTTGTCCTTGCAGTAATCTCAGCTTGTTTTTCGGCACGTTCATCTGCCTCTTCTTGCTGAGTCTGCAATCTTACTTCCTCGTCAGGTGCAGAAATAGTATTCTTTTCAACACCAGTCTTAGTAGAAATCAAACCTGCACCGCTCAATGTACAAAGCATCTGATTCCATGCACCTTCATCGAATGGCTGCCAAGGCTTAAATGATGTGCTGATTCTCATCTGTCTAAACTCAGTAATTGCAGTAGGATTCTCGCCGCTTGCAACCAACTGCTTTGCCAGTCCTTCCTTGAATAGTCTTGAATGCTTGCTGACGAAATTCTGCCACTCAATAGCTGCATTGTTAGCCTCTTCAATATCCAAAGAACGTGTCATCTGAATTGCCAGACCGCTTATATCGCCACTAGACTTTATATCCTTCGGCAAGATAAATGTACATCCTGTAGCAATCTGCAATTGGTCGAGAATTGACTGCATGAACTCAATCATGTTCTGTGGAGAAGGTGGAGTCTTAAACTCTGCGCTGCCATTTCCTTCAATGCTTGTATCATTCAGGATGATAGAACCAGCAATCTTCTTTGCGGTTTCATTGAGTTTGCCCTTGATGTAAAGGATTCCCCATCCGTGACGTTTCTGAATGACCGCAAACAGATTATAGATAATCTCGAATAGCTCGATAAGGTCTTGACCGTTATTCCAAGCAACATCACCACGTTTTGTGATAAGTGGACTTTCAGAGAATCCATGCTCCTCCTTGCTTTTCAAGCACCATCCTTTCAGTACTTCGTTTGTGTCAACGTTCTGAATGAATACATCTGTAAAATGATAATGATATGTCTTATCGTATGCGTCAATGTGTCTTACATTATCCTCAGTACGATAATACACGCAATCAAGAAGCGGTTCTCCGTTATCGTCTTTGTGCGTGATAATCTGATAGCCATCTTCATACGAGAACAATCGGCATTTCACTTCGTTATCCTCATTCATGTAAACGAGTAATCCTACATCACCATAACTCTGCTGAATGCGTATAGCTTCCATTTCGATACCATCCTGATTCGTTTCATCCCAATGCCATTTGAAATCGGCAAAGTTCTTTTTGAGTTTATCAGTCGGATTGCTGTCATGCAGTATGTGATTGCGCTTGTTACCACCTAAACAGAGAGATTTCTTGTCAACAATACGCTGTTGCATAGGAATGCCAAACTTTTTAAACTCAATCTCGCAATAACTGCCATCATCAAGCTTGCAGCATATAGAAGGTAAGTTCGTATCAAACAATACCCTGTGAGAATAAGGGTCTAATTCCTTTGCAAAACGCTCTTGGCTTACGACTATCTTGCTGATATTCGGAAGCTGTGCCTCTTTACGGAAGTTTGTCTTAATATCCGAACCATCAGAAGAATCATTGATGGTAATAGAGCGCGAACCCCTCAAAAACGGCTTTTTCAGAAGCAATTTCTGAGGATTCTCCAAAAAATCATTGATTATGTCTTGTCTCTTTCTACTCATCGCTATTGTTATTTAATGATGGTTCAACATCGTTGTTATTTTGTGAATCGTTATTCTCTTGTGGGTCAATCAAACCGAAGTGTCTGCAACAAGCCTTTCTTGAAGGCCAGTAGTTACATTCTCTATTGGTAGTAGGGCAAACAATATCATGCTTACTTGGTACTACAATGATTCGTTTCTGCTTCTGTGACTCTTCCATTTCGAATTTGTCATTCAGCTTTACACGTATATCAGTCTGCATCTTCAATGCATCTTTCGGTTCAAGATTTCCGTCGCTAAGAGCTTGGTCTATCTTGTCAAGCATTTTGAGAAGCTCGTTTTTGTTCTCTTCTTTGGTAATAGCGTTGTTATTAACATTGCCGATACCGAAAGGTTCTAGAACATCTAGCAGTTTCTTGAATCGTGGAGTTTCGTAGAATTTCGCGGCATCCTTTTCACTCTTACGATAAGCAAGACGATACGCTAAAGTCTTATCTTCCAATGCGTCACAGAGGATAGCAAATGCAATGTCTTTCTCATCACATTTATCCCAGTCAATCCGCACGGATTCAAGAATCATTTTTATATTTTCTTTTTTCAGCATATATTCTAAAATTAATAGTACAACGTATCATCATAAATGCTCTGAGCATTAGGATTTTTCTCTTCAACTTCTTGTGCTGCGAGTCTGAACCCTTCTTGTAGCTCGCTACCATACTCCATATTCAAACATGGGTACATTCTCATTGCGCAAGGGTCGAGCAAATCCATAGAACGGTCTTTTCCAAGATTTCGGTTCATTTCCTTCTTGCTCTGCAACTTCTTCTTTCCACTCTGCATCTTATCAAAGCGAACTACCGCGCATTCTTCCATGAACTCATTCTGTATGGAAACTCTGTATTTGAGGTTTTGATGCGTATAAACCGCATTCGCAACCTTATCAGAGAATGTAAGCTGTCCTCGCTTAATCATGTAGCTCAGTCGCAAGTAACATAGGTCTTTTATTGTCATAGCAGACAAATAATAAATTCCCATTGCCTTTGCTGCTGATATATAAGGGATAGCATCTGGTATATAGTCATTGAAATACCTACCTGCCGTAGCATCATAGATAATATGGCTTTCTGCCACTCCCTCACTCGCCGCGAATAATCTAGCTCTTTCCGCATTAATTCGCGGTGTTGAATGCATCACGATTTCGTAATTGACTATATGGAATCCGTTCCATGACAACATCAGAGTGTTATCCTTACCGTAGTCTGCCAAGTCGATTGTTATCCACTTGTCACCATTCACAGCAGGGTCTTTTACGAAGCAATCTCTTGCCGCTTGGCTAGGAATCGGAATATCCTCTTCCTCTTCTGGGTCAACATTGAAGTTACCCTCCATAAGAGCTTGTGCCATCCTACCTCCCGATGCCGCTACAGAACCTAAATAGCCAGAGTTGTTTTCAAGCATCTTCTTGTTTGAACCAAGTTTACCTTGATAGAAAACAAAACTCTTAATCATTACTTCATATCCAAAGTTGCCGCCAATGGTTTTAAGCTTTCTATCTATATCTATCTTACATTTTTCATAGACTTCTCGCTTAGACATTCCCCAAACAACATCCTTAACAGTCGGTCCTGCACAATAGAAGTATCTGACTACACCATCACGCTCTGGGATGATAAAACCATCTGAGCCAATATACCAATCAAGAAATATTCTCGTCCAGTGGCTACGCTTCGGGTTAAGTGTTGCAAAGAACTTACCTGTAAACGTCTTGCTCTGACCTCTGTTTCGAGTCATGACGTATGAGAAAACTTCCCAAGTCATCTCCGTCAACTCGTCAATCGCAATCAAATCGTACTCCCATCCTTTCGCGCGCTCTCTCAACTTATCCATATTGGAATCGTCAAGATACGTCAAATCGACAAACGTTCCATTCGGAAATGTAACGCGCGGATTCTCGCTCTCTCTGATTTTCACGAAATCAGCTCCGAATATCTGTTTGAACTTCTCTACGAATCCTCCACCTGCTTTTTGATTACCAAGTGAACGGCGTGAAATCATTGCGCGAAAATCTGGGTCAGTCATTAACGGCTCTGCCATCGCAAGTACAAGACCATACGAGTTGTGGGTTGTAATGTAATCATCCGTGATATACAAATGCTTTTCATCATCAACCAAAATACACTGGCACTCGGCTCTTCTTACCTTTTTGATAGACACAATCCGTGAATGGTCGTTGCCTTTAGCGTACTTTCTTGTTTTGTTCCGCTCATTATTGTATCTAGCCTTATGCTTCTCGCTTGTGAATATAATATCGTCGGTGCGTATTACTATGTCGTAAGCAACACCTTTCGTATATTTTTTTCTTCTGTCTTCTCTGCAAGAACATGTATATCCAAGACTACGACACAGCTCAATAAATGTATCTTTAAGCCTTACACTTGTCGTAGAGAAGCTATAACTATTATCGTAAGGTTCTACACTTCCATCGGTATCAAATAAACCTGCTAGCAATTGCTTTCTTTGTTCAATGCTAGAGTGAAGATATTTTTCAGGAATAAACTTGTTGTAGGAATAATCCAACAAACATTCTTCTCTTAAATATTCCTTATACTCCTTATAGTGTGGTGTATAGAACAATTTAGTAACGCAGCTTGGTTGCTCGTACACCCTTGTTGTGTCCGTCAATTTAGCTACCTTATTTATTATATCCCATTCTGTATTGGAAATTTTAAAACCTTTCTCGTTACGCCAAATAGTTAGGCATCCATCACCGAGCATAACACCTAATACGTATGGCGGTATTGGCAGTTCTTTTTCACCAAACTCTATAGCTTTGTTGTTTGGGATGAAGTATTTCTTTCCTTGCTCCAACCCATCAATAAGGTCTTTTGTCTGCAAAGTCATAGTCCATCCCCATTCCTTATTATGAGAACGATACTTATGCACTTGCTTTGGAGTTCGTACCGTCCATAGATGTTCAAGACCGCATTCACACTTTCGTCCATCTAGCGTTGTAAGTTCATACACATCTTTCACGCCTTGTGGAAATACAGCAATCACGGTGGCAATTCCATCAAATGGAGTCATCACCTTAGAACCAACTTGCATATCGCCCATAGTCTGCCATCCCGATGGTGTAAGTATCTTGGAATCAAGCGGCTGTAGCTTGCCCCCTCCAAGATTTCCACCACCGAAAACCACATCGACATTACTACTTGCAAAGGACATTTGAAAGCCCTCTTGTGGTCTGATTTCTATATCTTTATTCGTGTTCATGCTGCAAAGATACCTAATTTATAATATATAATAGAGTGAAATTAATTCTATATTGGTTACGTAACAAATAGAGTTTCTAAAAACCTAAAAATCACCACATTATTTAATTATCTTTGCAGCAGAATTTTAAAAATTAGTAATATGAAGTTTACAAAACAACAACTTTTAGACACCCTAAAAGCAAAGCTCACTGCAAACGGAAAACACCTTTCCATCAGTGAAAAGACAATCAAGAGTTTGAGTGATTCCCACTTTGACCTCTTAGTTGGTGAAGATACAGAGTTAGATGATTTGGTGAAGAAGATTTTGCCGCAGTATGTTTCCCTTAACGGCAACTACGAGAAGGACAATGCCGACTTCATCAAGAAATGGAACGATGAGCATCCCGACATTAAGCCAAATCCAAAGGACGATAACAAAGAGCCTTCGGCTGTAGAAAAGAAGCTTTTGGAACGCTTGGAAGCTCTAGAGAAGAAGGATGCAGAGCACGAAGCCTCTAAGCTTGTATCACAGAAACGTAGTGAACTTCTCGCCAAGTTCAAGGAGAAAGGTATCAACGATAGTAAGTGGATTGACAAGTACATGAGCAAGTTGAACCTCACCAAGGATTCTGACATCGAACAGGAATTTACGGATGCAGAGGAGTTCTACAATCTCTCTCATTCGAAGCCAAACAACAACACTCCAGGTAGTGCTGGCGGTGGTGACAACGATAAGGCTGACGATTTCTCGGACGTTGTAGGCATTGTAAACCCTGACGCTGGCGAATAACATTATTCATTCACTATTTAACAAATTTACAAATTATGGCAGCAGCAGATGATTTCTATTTGAAGCATGGATATGGCGGTCACTTTGGCGGTCGTACACTTATCCAAGCACATGGTAAGATTGGCGGTCATAGAAGCGTTTTCATTAACCTCGTAAGCGGCAACAAGGACGCATTCGTTTACCCTCCTTTTGGTGGTGTTATCAAAAATCCGTTCAAGGGTCGCGCTAAGACTTACGCAGGTGATTTTTGCGAATATGACCCAGACACTTACGGCAAGAATGGCGGTCAGACCGTCAAGATTTTGAAGTATTACGAGTTGGCAAAGGCAGCTACAATCACCGATACTGATATTTTGGTTGTCAATGATGGCTATCATCACACTCCTTTTGCAGGTGATAATATCATGGTGGCACAGTCAGACTTTACGAAGAAGTCTTTGGGTGTTACCGTTACAGCTGTAGAGAAAGCAACCGAAGGTGGCAAGGATGTTTGGAAGCTCACTCTTTCAGCAACTCTTGCAGTTGTATTGAATGTTGGCGATATTCTCGTAGAGGCAGAAAAGAAAGGCTCATCCGTAGCTCCTATGGTTACAAATCCTAACGCTTACTTCGACCGCGACAACGACTTCTTCTATGACCCTAACTTGTCAAGCAATGTTGAGGATGGAGAGGGTGCTCAGTACTCTTACACTCCAGCATTGATTAAGGATTCAAGAGTAATCTTGAACTTGGCAAAGTGCAATAAGCTTCCACCAGCCGTACTTGCGATGAACACAAGAACAGAGAACGGATGGTTCGGATTCTAACCGCTCTAATTCAATAGGATAACAATAGGATAACATATCATTAATTTAAGTATTCAGGATATGCAACAATTTGATTTTAACAATTCGAGATACGCCAAGTTGTTCTCTTCTAAGGATAATATCAACTTTCTGAGAACCTTCTTGAACACCAAGGGGTTGCTCTATACCAACTATGGATGGTATCTCACACAAGGTCGTAGAGCTTCTATGCCTACACCTACAGACTACGATGGCGTGGCTTCATTCAGCATCAAGTCTCGCAAGGCAGAGGCAGCTCCTTTGATGCACCTTCGCGCTCCACTTGGCGATGCTCCAGAAATGGACAACGATGGCTTGGAGATGTACACAGGTACAATTCCAGACTTCATCGGTTACAAGTGGTCTGAAAACGCAAGACAACGCGAGTATAAGGAAAAACTCTTTGAGCAGTTCGGAAACGATGCAGACCTTATGGCTGCTTGGGTGCGCGATGTTGTTCAGGTAGGTAAGAACTCAGCAGAGGCAACACTCTCTAACTTGACAGCACAGATTATGACAACTGCAAAGATGAGTTGGAAGGGCAAGGGTGAAGGTTTACAGCAGTTCTTGCAGAAGGTTGAACCATTCCCAACAGAGAACCGCAAGAAGGCTGGTGCAAAGGCTTGGACTGACCCAGACTGCAACCTTATCTCACAGATGAGAAAGATTGAAGACGATTATCGCGATGAGCGTGGCGGTACTGAGATTTCTCTCGTATGGAAGATGACTCGCAAGATGTACCGCGATGTATTCTTGCAGAACAAGGAAGTTAAGGAGTGGTACATCAACTGGTGCAAGGCTCACGACCGCGCATATACTGCTAACATGCAGATTTTGGACGAAGACTTCAAGAAATCACTTTCAGACATGACAGGTCTTTCACCTATCGAGATTGTAGTTGAGAAGGAGCGCAACAAGACTGTTACAACTGACACATTCGTGCAAGGTTGGGATGATAAGATTGTTGTACTTTGCCCTACCGGTGATAGCGTTGAGTTCAAGTGGACTCCTATCTACGACCAGACACTTCAACAGAAGTATGGCGCAAAGAACATTGATGTTTCTTGGGCTTCAATCGCTGACGGACTCGTTACCGTAGGAAACTACGCAATGGATAACGGTCAGTTCCGCGAATGGCAGACTAAGGTCATGATGTCGGCTTGCCCTGCACTTCTCGACTTTATGAACCACGTAATCATTGATACCTCAACAGCAGGTAGTTAATGGTAGTCCACTCACAATATACGATAACATTTAATTCATTTATCTCTCAATGGCAGCATCGAAGTTTGATATATTGGACTATTTGAGCGGCATGACTAACTTTGTCTTTGACAAGTCGGCATTAAACAATGTCGCTTTGGATTGCGGCGTTTCTGATGTTGAGTCTTATTTGGACTTGACAGAAGAACAGAAAGACAGATGTAAGATTGCACTCTTGGAAAAGATTGTATTCGGTGTCTATCAGACAGCATCGACCACAAATCAACATGGCGCATATACTCTTACGGTAGGTGCTCAGACCATTACATCGGCTGCATTGCTGAGTATCAAATCAGAACTCAAAAGACTTTACAAGAAGTATGGAGAGGATGAAAAACTTGAAGCTCTCAATGAAACCGATGGAGAGGTTAAATGGATTAAAGAAACAGATTGGTAAGCTATGTACACTGACAGAAATGCTTTGGATGAATATGCCTATCATGGCGTGTTCTACCGCTCGGAACAAAAACCGGAAGAAGATGGAGACCTTATCGGAAGCGATGGGGATATGTTAGGTGATACTGATACTAGCTCAGACGAAACAGAAAATGTAGAAACTATCATTTTTGAAACTGATTGCGATATTCAGGAAACCAACAAACTTTTTAATTCGGGTGTTGTTACGCTAGGATATACAATCTATTTTCCGATGCCAACGAAAGAAGGAGAAGACGGAAAAGATGAAGAATATATTCCTGAAGGTTTGAATGCTGGCATTCGTTTCCGTGGAAAAATGTACGGAATGGACGTTGACGGAATGGTTATTGGCGTTTATCCGACACAAATGCACGGATGTGTAGCTTACATCAAGGGTACTGATATTTAGTTTTTTCATCATAAGGTAAAATGTATTTAGGATAACAAGGTATGGCACAGAGGATTAATCGCAGATTGTCTCGAATTGAGAATTTCTTTTCGATGCTTCTTACTAAGGGAAAAATCTCAGACAACATATTTGTCGGAGAATTACCACCTACAACTAGTAAGAACTGGGATGATTTTGTCAATGTGGACGTTGGTCAGCAAAGAGATTATGGCGGTTATTCCTCTGGCTATGCTAACATTTATCTCTATGCAAGACCAAAGGGAACTCCACTTAGAAAGAATGTAAAGTTACTGGATAAGATGGAAGGAATCCTTGACGATGTGATTAAACACTCTAATAATAAGGACTATACAATTCAAGTTCTTTACCGTGATAGCGGATATGATTCAAACCGCCAGTTCCATTTTCAGATGATTTCTGTTTCAGTTATCGCAAGATAAATATATAAAATCTATTAAATGTAACATTTAAAACTCATTATATTATGGCGAAAAAGGTTATAAATACTGGTGCGGGAGCTGTCAAGTTCATCAAGCCAGATTATATTGTTGCCACATTGTTCGATGGCACAGAGAGTGACGAATCTGCTCCAAAGGGTGATTCTTACATTCTCGAGGATGTTATTGAGGACACGACATCTATTTCACAAGATGATAACGATACCACCGATATTGAGTGTGAGACTTCTGACTCTCCTATCATTTCCATTGTTAAGCTTGGTAAGTGGCAGTTTGCAGCAGAGATTGGAGATACGCAGAAGGAACTTTTGACTGCATTGTGTGACTTTACAGACGATGCAACAGGAAAGAAGACTCTTGCACCTTCTATTTACAAAGCAAAGTATGCAAAGATTGATGTTGTACAGGTTCAACCTAATGGAACCACAATGGAGGCTTACGTTCTTCCAAAGGTTCAGCTCAATTCTAAGTTGACTATTGAGTCTCTCAATTCAAACTTGGCTCGTATTGCATTGGCTGGTACTGCCAAGGATATTGCGCTTACCGTTGGTGCTAAGACTGTTCGCACACCATTCTATGTCGACCACAACTATTCATTGCCAACTTCTGGTGAATAATGTAGGTTCTTCAACAATTCTCGACTATATACAAGGGGCGGCGGCTTTAATGCTGTCCGCTCCTTTTTAAGTTTTATCATTTATGGCTGAAACATTATACCAAAAAGCATTAAAGCTTATTACGAAGGAATTAGACAAGGATGCAAAGAATGTGTTAAGAGAATGTATTCAAGAGATTACGTACACACATCGAACATACAACCTCTATGATTCTTACGGATATGGCATTTATGTCGAAGGCAAGCTTGAGAAGATAGGTTACTTATCGTCCTCACCAAAAGCATCCAAAGGCAAGAATTGGTATGGAGAAGAAATTAAAGGTCGTGAGGCGATAAACGAATATCTCAAAAACGATTATTCCCCTAGTGGAGTAATTGATTTGGCAGTTGTTGCGACTATGCCATACGCTAAGATATTGGAAGATGGCGGTGGTAATCTGAAACAATCTTACAGAGTTATTTCAATGTCGTTTCAAAAGCTACAAAACCTATCCAAGAAGTATAATGGAACAGTAAGTGTGATTAGAAAGTAATTCATATATATGGGAAAAGTATATAGAGCACAAAAAGACCCGAATAAGGCTAAGAAACAAGCTATAGAAGACGAGAATAAGGTGTTACCTAGTTCTCCTTTGTCTGATGCTGCAATGGAACGTCTGGCGCAAATTATGAATGATTCTCCTACAATTGTAAAACTACAAGGTACAGAGTGGGAGATAAGAGCATTGAAGCCTGGCACTCAATGGATGATTGCAGAGGAAGCTTGCAAGATAGTCAATGGCGAAAACTTATCAATGGGTGACGTTATCAAGGAGTTTGCTATCAATATTCCATCGGTGGCAAGAGTAATCACACTATCCTTGCTCAATGACAAAAAACGCATTGATTCTGAGGAATACCAACAAGTTTACGACCAGTTGCTTTGGGGAGACTATGACATCAAGGATTGGGCAACATTACTCGTTGAAATTCTCAATTTGCTAGATGTGGATTTTTTCTTCGCGAGTACCAATGTGATTCAGACCGTCCGCAATCAAGCTCTGATGAGGAAGAAGCAAGCAACCGAATTATCCCATCACGAACAGAATACGGACAAATGATAGATTTCTTACGTGCCAACACATGGTGCTCGCAAGAAGAATATAAGTGGAGAATGACCGTTCCGCAGATTCGCCTTGCGTCTATGGATTTTACTCATATAGAGTATATATCGTCAGATAAAGACAAAAATCAGAAGAACGACAAATTAAAGAATGCAAAGGTAATCAATGGTGCAGAGGATTTACGAAATCTCAATGACCTTGGAATACCTATTTTATAAACTCTTAAACTTTTGAATTATGGCAGATTCAGCATTAGGCAGTGCTCTTATTATACCAGAGTCTGCATTGAAGAAAATCAAAGAGGCTGATGATAAGTTAAAGCAATTACAGAGAACAGCAGAACAAACTGCATCATCTGTAAAAAGCTCATTTGGTACAATGCAAGGTTCAACTACTGGTTTTATCGGCGCGCTCGACCAAATCATACAAAAGCTTGGTACGATTAATAATGCTTCATCAAAAATGTCTGGTAGTTTATCCAATATTGGTGCGAACAAGGCTAGTAAAGACGTTTCCCAGATGAATGGTGTTATTATTCAAGCATCTGAAAATATAGATAGAATGGTGGCTTCACAAAGAAAAGCTACCAATTCGGCTGATTTCTCTAAATCTGTATCTGATTGGCAGAATATTCAAGCACAGATTGATGCAACCAACAAGAGGCAACAAGAGCTTACTCAGTCTATGCGCCAATACGAAATGGTGCAAAAGAATATACAAGACGGAAAGGGTGGTATCGTTTATAAAGATGATAAGATAGCTTACGCTGAAAATCAAAAGGAATTTGAAAGTAATCAGCAACTTATTGCATCCTTGCGTGAAAAGCAACAAGCAATCATTGCTAACAATCAAGCTTTGAATCAACAGATTCAGTTACTCAATTCTTTAAAAAACTATCATATAGATAGCGGTTCTTTAGATAATTTGCGTTCCAAGGACACTCTAGCTTCAATGCGAGAGTATTACAAGGAACAAGAAAAATTATCCGCTCAACAAGAGAGGCAAAGACAAAAAGATGCTAATGCTTGGCTAAAGAACAAGGAAAGAGAAGCGCAAGCAGCAGAAAAAGCATCAAGACGCGAGCAGGAAGCATCCGACAAAGCAGCAGCAAAGGCGGAGAAAGATGCGTCTAGAATCCGTGCTGCCCAAGAAAAAGCATATATGTCCGACTGGTTAAAGCAGCAACGTAGCGCATATTACTCAAATACTAACGCGGTTATTGCAGACACAAATGGTGTGAAAACTTTGCGAGACCATATTGCTGCCATCAAGGAATTACAACAAGCTCGTCTTAGCCTCAATACTACAGATAAGAACTACAAGCAAAACCTTGCTTCTGTAAACGAGGCTATCAAACAACACTCTAAAGTCCTCAAAGAAGCTGGTGTGAATGCAAAGAGTTTAGGCGAGCAAACGTCATACATCGCAGGATATTTATCACGTCTTGCACAGCGAACAGCAGTTGTATTCTCATTTGGTGCAGCAAAATCTTTTGTTGAACAAATAGCAGAAGTCAGAGGTCAGTTTGAACTTTCAGAGCGTTCACTCGAAGCTATCTTGCAGAACAAGCCAAAGGCAGACGAGATTTTCAACAAGACAGTAGAACTTGCCGTTAAATCACCTTTCCGTATCAAGGATTTGGTTGACTATACACGACAACTTTCCGCTTACCGAATTGAATCTGATAAACTTTATAATACAACCAAGCGACTTGCCGATGTTTCAGCAGGTCTTGGCGTTGATATGGGAAGACTTATCCTTGCATACGGACAAGTCAAGGCTGCTGCATACCTTCGCGGTTCTGAGGTTCGTCAGTTTACTGAGGCTGGTATCAATATGTATGGTGAGTTGCAACAATACTTCAAGGAAGTTAAGGGAGAAGCGTACACGACTGCACAGATTGTTGATATGATTTCCAAGCGCAAGGTTACATTTGAGGATGTTGAGGCAATATTCCAACGCATGACCGATAAGGGCGGAACATTCTACAATATGCAAGAGATACAGGCTGAAACTCTCCAAGGTAAGATTTCTAACTTGAAGGATGCTTTCGATGTGATGCTCAATGATATTGGCAAGGCTAACGAAGGCACAATGAAGGGGATGGTAAGCTGGGGTACTTCTATGCTTGATAATTGGAAAGCACTTGCAGAAATAGGAAAAGCTCTTATACCTATTCTTATTGCTATAAAGGCTAACTCTATGTTTGCAAAGACTAGTCTCGGACAAGCTTTTTCGCAAGCATCTGGCACAGGTATCGTGAGATACAAGGCTCTTTTCGTAAATTCCTTAGATGGAATGAAAAAAGCTCTTAAAGATTTTGGCGGTCTCGTTAAAAGTTCATTATCAGGTATCGGCGTAGGTCTTGCAATTTACGCTGTAGCAGAAGTAATAACTACTGTTTATGATAAAATTTCCAAGTACAACGAAAATGTACGTAAAGCCGAAGAAGAAACCATAAAGGCAAAGGGTGCAATAGGTGCTTTAGCTGGAACGTACAACGACCTTGCAAATGCAGCCACAAATGCAAATGGCAAATTAGAAGGAAAGGATTTAGAAAAGAATGTCGAAGATAGACGTACAACGTTACAAAAGCTTATTGATGCCGCATCAAAAGACGGACTGACTTTTAAAATCAATGTAGATAGTCTCGATGCAAACCAACTTAACGCTACTTTCAGTAAGGTTGAAAAAGAGTATAAAGATTTCATTGATAGCATTGAGGTTATCAGAAGAAATTACGCCAAGAATGATGCAAAAAACACTTGGTTTACTGATGGACTTGATGATGATGCGGACGATTACAAGGATGCCGTGATTGATGCTCTCGCAAAGTCTTCGCAAATGGAGAGAGTTGTAGCAAACATTAACGCGAACTACAAACAAGCCACTTCGACCACGAAGAAATACTTTGATGAGATACGTGCAGGTCAAAAGGATAACGAATCCAACATTGACTATATGACACGTATGTATGAGTTGATAAAGAAAATCAACATAGCACAAGGCGGCAGTGACTATAAAATGCCATCTTTTATTGGTACTTCGCAAGCAGATTTCAATGACCTTATCCGTGCAATGAACAGCGTACAAAATAAGGCACAAGAATTGAACAGCGAGTTTGATGATGTATTTGGAGACCTAAGAAAAAAATATAGCAATGACCCTATAAAGATACAGGGCGTAATTGACAGAATTGCAGCCGAGCGTGATTGGAATCAATACGAGAGAGACCTTGCTTATAGACACTTTGGCATCAATGTTTCCATCAATAAAAACTCGATGGAGAAAGAAGTAAACTGGGTTGATGATTATCTCTCTGGTTTCTTTGCAAAGAAAAAGTATGGTATCAATCTCGTTGTCAAGGAGATTACAAACGATAAGGCTCTTGAAAGTTTCCTTGAAAAAGGTGATGATGCGGCTAAAGCCGCAAAGAATTGGCGTGAACTCGAAAAACGTTTGGCTTCCGTAGGAAAGAACACGAAGAAAATCAAAGTTGATGATTCTATCCGAAAGATGTTTAAAGCAGGTGACCCACGTTTAGGTGGAAACACTATAGATGTTTCAACTTTGCGCCAAATGGTTCGCGAATACAAGAATGCTGCAACTGCCACCGCAAAGGGATTAGGAGTGAATCCTTTTGAAAAAGAAGACAAAAAAGCAGCAAAAAATGCGGCAAAAGAACAGCGCGATATTCTCAACGAGCGCATTTCTCTGTTGAAGGATATGAGTTCTGAATATCAGAAACTCATTAAATACGAAGGCGAAGAGCAAGCCACAGCCGATGTTCGTAAGCACTTTGCGTTGGCGGCAAAGAATGTTGGTATGAATATAAACAACTTTATCCCAGACCGCCAGACTATTGCAAAGAAGATAGAATATCTTGCAAGCCTATATAAGGAACTCGGAAAGCGTGGCAGCGCATTACGCAACGCTACCGAAATCCGTCTTGATATTGATGAGGAGTATTTCAAGCAACAACTTGACGATGCGAAGAACAATGCGCAAGAAGCATTCTCACATCTCGATTTGTTTAAGAAACTCAAAGGCGAAGGTCTTTCTGATAGCATCATCAAAAGCATGTTCGGTGACTTAACCTCTTCATTCGATGATGTGCGAAAGTCTATTACAGATGATTTCGAGGCAAAATGGGGTAAAGACCAAAATAAGTGGGGTGATGATGTTGCAAAGGAATACGCGTCACAAATGCAGAAACTTGATAAGGAAGTCTATCAAGACCAAATTAATCAAGCACAAGAGCTGATTAAGGCATACAAGCAGCAACTTTCCGACCAGTTACAGTTGGATAAGTGGTACATTGAGGAAAAGCAGAAAATCCAAAGCAATGCGAATATATCCAAGAACAAAGATTTGCAGAAGCAGCTTCAAGATAACCTTGATAAGCAATATGCTTCAAAGACAGATACTAATTCTTGGAAAGATTTTCAGAATAGCGATATGTATATTTCTATCTTTGAGAATCTAGGCCACACATCAAACCGCGTGCTTACTGCAATGAAAGCGAGACTTGAAGGATTACGTTCTTCGCTGAAAAATCTCACTCCAGAGCAATTAAAACAGATAGTTGAGCAGATTAATAAGATAGATGCTTTACTTGTTGAGAGAAATCCTTATAGTAACATTGGCAAGAATTTCAAGGAATACCTGAAATTTGCCAAGCAGCGCAAAAAGCTAGAGGAAGAGTATATTGATGCTACCCAAAAAGAGCAGATATTGAAAAACGACCAAAGCAATGCGAATAAGGATGTCAAAAATGCAGAGATTGCTTACAATAATGCAGTAATAAAATATGGTGTTGCTTCAAAAGAAGCCATTCAGGCAAGAATCCTTTGGGATATTGACAAGGAAAGACTTCGTGTAATAACAGACCAGCTTGTAGCGCAAGGAAAGATAACAGAAAAGCAAGCAGAGCAGATACGAAACGGACAGAAGTTGCAGAAGACTTTACAACAGCAAGTTCAGAATATCGGGCAAAACTTCTCTGATGCAGCTAGTTCCGTTACAGAACTTTTTAGCGCATTGAATGACTGGGGTGCTAACATCGAAATGTCTGACGATTTATCAGAGGTTGTAGATGGAATCAGTAAGATTGGTTCTTCTCTTGAAGGTATTGATATTACTAGACCATTCTCTGTTGTCAAAGGTACGATAGGTGTTATCGGAGGCATCGGAAAAACTATTGGCGGCATCTTCGGATGGGGAACAAAAGATAAAAAGCTGCAAAAGCAGATTGAAAATCACCAAAAGGCGATTGAAAAACTGCGAGAGAGATACAGCGAACTCAAAGATGCTATGGATAATGCTTTTGATATTGAACGTTTGGCACAATACAATGATGAGATGGTTAAGAATCTCAAAACTCAGAATGCCAACCTTGAATCAATGATAAAAGCAGAGCAGGACAAGAAGAAGACCGATAATGATAAGATTGAAGAGTACCGCAAACAAATCGAAGCCAACAACAAGGCTATCGAGGAGGCAGAACAAAGTCTTACAGAACAACTTGGCGGATTCGGGACAAAGGCTAACTATAAGTCGGCAGCAGAGGAGTTTGCAAAGACTTGGGTTGATGCTTACAACGAAGGAAGCGATGCTCTCGAAGCACTTAATGATAAATTCGATGAGTATATACAGAACCTCATAGTTAAGCAAGCTACACAACGTATTGTTGGTAAGATGCTAGAGCCGTTGTTTAAAAAGATTGACAATGCGGTCGAACAAGGAAGCGATGGTGGAAATAATGGATTGAATTTGGTTAAAGCTGAATTGGATAATATTATGACAACCGGTAAGGATAAACTGAAAGGTGTTTCTGATATGTTGAAATCATTCGTTGATGGATTAGGATATAAACCAAAAGGCAGTTCAAATATCTCTGCTTTGCAGCAAGGTATTCAGTCTGTTACAGAATCAACCGCACAGGCGTTGGAATCGATACTCAATTCTCTCAGGTTTTATGTAGCTACTCAACAAGCAGACATTCGTATCATCCGCGACACTCTGTTAGAGAAGCTCGGCAATAGTATCAGCGCGATAACACAAGATACATCAAGCAGTCCTGTACTCATTGAGTTGAGATTGCAGACAACAATACTTACTGATATTCGCGACACTCTGACCAGCTGTGTAAAGGGCGGTCACAAGCAAGGAAGAAATGGTATCAAGGTGTTTATGAATTAGTTTTCAGTGTTCTATATATAAAATTAGGGCAAGCTCGGTTTCACAACTGAACTTGCCCTTTTTAATCAACATAAATCTAACTAAACCTTAACTAATATAAAAAGTAAAATTACACTTTATGTCTGTGTTGTACCGCCGTACACTCTGTAAACTAGAAAATAATATAAATATTTTTACCAAACTTTGCTATTTAAATGAGCTGTAAGACGTTATTTTTGTTCATCCTTACAACTATTCCACTCTGATGTGTAAACGTGCCCTAACGTCATATTTACATCATCGTAGCCAATGATTTTAACATCATTATCCTCTCCGTACTCTATGAGGTCACATTTTCCTTTGCATTCGATGCGAACTTCACTCTTTCCGCACACGTAAATGCGAGTAACCATATTCTCTGGAACTTCAATCTCCAAATCCTTGCAGTACGCGACAAGAATAATCGTAGAGCGCGCCTTGATAACTCCATGAGCACCTATATACATTTCGCTAGTATATCCGTGCTCATTATATTGGTAGAATCCATTAGCAAACTCACCAAACTCTTTCAAAAGGTACTCTTTTGACAATCCCCATCCGAAAGCAATAGAATCAGCCATAAACTCAATTCCGTTTGAATCAAGAGCCATATTTACCAATTCTCGCTTACTCGCGGCAGAATCCCATTTCCCTTTATATTCTCCGCACAATCCCAATCTTAGGGAATTGCGCTTCAACGTCAATAATTCATTGCTATTCCCCATACCATTCTCTCAATCTATCGTTAATTAAAGTGTTCACATACGCATAGGTTTTATCGTACCCGACAAGCTCGTGGCACTTGCGGACACATCGCATAGCAGATTTCTCATTGATGTCCGCGCGCTGTGCAATAACGGCATAGGAAAAACCATAGCGATTGTGTAGAACGTCAAGAACAAAGTTCCTTGCTACCGCTCTCGCAAAAGGAATATTAGTGTTGCCGACATATAAATCATCTGCATTCACTCCTTCCTTTTCCTCTGTACTCATAGCTGCGTTCACTTGTTCGCAAACCATCCGCTCTACCTTATCCATTGTATCATTACCTAAGTATATCATAGCCGTTATATCTTATTTTTATCTTTATAAACGTAACCTACCGTATCACAAGGATATTTATCATCTGGTGATAAAACACCTGCATCTTCCATTTTCTGTCTAAAATCCACAGAAACCATGGGAACTAACTTGTGTAATCTAGAACCATCGGCGGCAGCCCAAATCGGCTTTAGATACTGAACAGGATTCTTAACCTTTACACCATCCCATTTGATTCCGTTCTGAATGAATGGTATAAAGATACCGTCTCGTTTCACTCCGTTAGCATCACACATCCTTACAATCCTGTAATCTCGGAATAGTCCGTATTTCAGTTCTATATACCATTCATTATACATAAGCTATTCCTTTCCTTGATTAAGAGCCTCGGCTGCTTGCTCTGCCAATATTGCTTTCTGACCGTGCTCAAAGTTCTTCTTCAAGTCTTCCTCTGTCTCTTCGGAAACTTGAGTGTTCATTACAGTTTCCAACTCTTTCTGCATACGACCGATGTAATCAAGTTTTTCTTTTGCAAATTTTGCTGCATCATCTGCATCAGTGAACGCTGTAATCGGATGAGTAATGTTGGCTTCTGTGATGATAACCATACTATCAAGCATATCCTGATAAGTAACATCTGTCTCAGGGAAAATATCATTCTCTTTCCCCTTTACTTCTTTCTTCATCGCAACAAGATTTTCAAGCCACGCGAATGTTGTAGTGGTAAGCGCGTGTCCTTCCATATCAACACCGCCCCAACGCTTAAAACGTGCTTCAAATCCAATATGTGTGTGGAAAATAGCACAATCCTTCAAAATTACGATGAAGAAATGACCGAAGTCGGTAACGCTTTCAACATCTTTCTTGTTGATTCCGTCAACAACTTTAAGCAAACCTGCATTGTTGTCAACAGTCTTCTTTTTTGCAATTCTAGCCATAACTATATATTTATTTTTGTTCTACAATCGTTTTGTACTCGAAACCTGTGCAAGATGGATTCTCCTCAGAAGTAAACCTAATCTCATTAGGGTCATTGCAAACCCCATCCTTGAAGAAGAAACAATCCTTGCACGTATATACCAGCGGAATAATGTCTCCGCAAGCATCATCGTCAGGATTTGTGTATGTATATAAGTCTTTGCCCAAGCAATATGGGAACTCAGAATCTTCATCATTCAACAATACGCAATCCTTACAAGTGTATTTAGTCTGTGCCATGCTCCAATAATTTTCGTTTTATGTATTCGGTAGCCATAATCTTATCTTTGCCGTGTCTATAATAGAACGACATAACTGCTTTATACTTTACCCCAGCCAATCTACACCAATCTTTGATATTTTTAGTTTCTCCTCCAATAGTGATATTTATATTATTGCACTTATTGCGGTTTTGAACATCAAAATTCGCCCACCTGCAATTTTCTGGGCTATACCCCTTATTCCCGTCGATTCTGTCTATAGTAAGATGCTCAGTGTATCCATTTTCAATAGACCATTTCTCGAAATTTTTGTAGCAATATTTCCATTCGTCACATACCGTGATATTTTTTAAAGAATAGTACTTTGCTTCGTAGCAATTTGGATTATAACATCTTGTTTTCATGTTCACCCAAATTTCATACAACCTCTTGCTTGCAGGATACTTACATCTGCAACTATTAATATTTCTGTAAAAAGTGGAAATCCATGTTGTAAATTCTTTGCCGCAATCAGGGCAGCGGCAGACAACCTTTTGATTTCCTTTCTCTTTACCGATTCTCTTAACAATCACAACACCTTTACTATTTATTGTCCTTGTTATTGCTGTCATTTTTTATTAAATCAATCTCGTTCTTTATATAGTATATTGCCTTCTCCAAATCTTGGATTCTTTGTTCTTTCTCTGTAAGATTTCTTTCAACCTTACCATTGCGCATAAGGTATTTCAATGCGTTCCCGACAGAAAAATCAAAGTGCTGGCATATCTCGATAGGCTCAACACCGCACAAATCCTTCAACCAAGCGTAATGGGATGGATGAGATACTTGCTCCGTCTTTTTGTTTGCAGATTCGTTTGCGAAGACGGAAACCTTCGCTAATTTATCCGCATCCACACCAATGGATTCATTTCTTTTAGTACATGATATTACACACACTCCATCAGCCATATCAATGACTTCAATGGCAAATGAGTCATATATATTGTTAGGGTCTATAATCTCGATAAACGCAGAACTAGTAATATCTTCCAAATCTACCTTCCTAATCTGCAAGATAGAGCCAATCTTAATATCTTCAATCTTAATCATAAGCTATTTCCTTCTATATTAAACACCATAACAAAACCAAAGTAAACCAGCAACTTTCATCTCTTTTTCAGAAAGCAATTCAAAACAATCAAGGTTATAATCCTTACTGACACAAACCCTAATTGGAGGTGCAAATTGTTTTTGTTTCACAGCGATTGTATATAATGATTCATTGGGGAAAACTGAATTTACATCCTCAACAACCGCGCACATAACCCTGCCATCTTTTCTTACTTCCGCATAACTTTCTATTTTCTGCTTTAGCTTTCCATCGGAATTATTTAGAAAAAACTCTTTTGGCGCAAGAAAAATGTCACCAAGTTTTAATTTCTCGTTTTTATCCATAAGCTATTTCTCTGTTAAACGTTTGTAATACTCCTTACACTTTTTGTAAGCATCCGATTCCGATAACGCCATAGCATCATCAAAGGAAATACTATTATCCATCAAGAACAACCTAACATTCTTATCACCGAGCTTCTGTAAGTCTCGGTTGATATAATGCGAGAATCCGATTTTTGAAGCCTTGACAGTATTCTTTGCTTGGAAATAAAACTCATCATGCTCATCGTAGAACGTTCCTTCCTCGTACACCTCGCACATCACGCCTTTTTCACAAAGCTCTGTGTCATGCTTTGTTTTGTTAAGTTCGTACACGTGAATACCAGTAATGGTATCTATCTTATCGTGACTTCTCCATCCATTCTTTGAAACCTTATAGCAATAATTTCTCATAAGCTATTCCTCCTTATCTTTAATTTCTACGAAATCTCCAATGCCCAAACGAGCCTTGTTGATGCAAGACGCAATCCAGCCAATCAAGTAGGCAGAAGGCTCGCCGCCATGTTCCATACCAATATCATCCTCGATGTCATCGCAGGCATGAGAAGCTTCATGGCAACAAACCCCCATCTTCATAGAATCCTTGCTTGCAAAATTAATAAATGAACAAAGCCTCTTATTCTCCTTTTCTCTAACTATATCGTAGGTTATTGCGTCATAATTAGAGAAATCAACCTTCAAAACCTCGCCATTTCTACCTTCGAAACACTTATTAGCATCTTCTTGGCTCATGCCAATAGCGACACATAACAATCTCGGATAGATAACAGGGTCGTATTCGTAATATCCTTTCTTCTTCATAATTCACGAATCAGTTTAGTTATACGTTTGTATTCCTTAAGAATTGGAGCATCGAACCATTTTGTTTCAACAATATATGTTCTATTCTGTTTTATAACTCCAACAAGTTGAGGATTACCCCATATTCCGTACAAATCTATACGATACGCTCCCTTGTCTGTAGCAACAAGATAATAAGTATCTGTCCTGATTCTGTCTTTACTGCCAGACGTTTCTACGATTTTGTCAACAGAGTACACCGTAATAGTGTCATACAACTCACGATTGCCTTCTTGGAATCTCTGATTTCTGCTACATAATGCCAATAGCGACACCACTGCAATTAATGCAACTAATAAAAACTTCTTCATATTCTCAACTATTTATGTTAAACATCTTTTAATTCAAGACCTAATAGAAAAAATCGCGTGTTCACGATTATGCAGTCATGGTCTTTGTTTGTTTTAAACAAACCACATTTTCCACCAACATCAACATTACATATATCATACATTCCTTGAACATCGAAAGCAGGTTTCAAAATGGTTTCTTCTTCTCCAACTTCTGCAAGAAAAGGTGTAGGATTCTTATAACGGCTTTCCCAAGACAGAACACCAAATTTATGTAGGAAACAATTATCTTTCCTCACAACATCTTCGTCTTTCAAAAACAGCCATACACCCTTTTTCACTTTATCAAGAATAGCAGCCGCTCTTTCATTATTTGCTTTATAGAAATTTGCACTCCAATAATCCATATCTCAACTATTTATGATGTAATCTACCTATATGATACCTAGAGCACACCTTGCACAGGTAGCAAGTATAACCAAGAGACTTTAATTTCGGATTCTGATTCAGAAACTCCCAAGCATCATCCTCTGTCTCGTATGCGACCTTCGCCTTCCATGAATGAACTTTTTTAGTCCAATGTTCTGGGGCTGGTTTGAACGGCGGTACTTTATTAGGATTGTGATGGTTATTCCTCATAGCTCAATGATATTAATGCAACTATCGTCAACTGTGACATAGCAACCAAGTGTCTCACGTCTGTAGCCACCGAAATCAATAAGAATTTCAGAATCATCACTTGCGCAAATGAACTCTTTGTTGGCAAGCAATTCATCCTTCGTAATGGTTTTCTTAACCTCACTAAAATAAATTCTGCCAACCATAGGTGCATTGATAATGCCGCCGACATTTACCACATCATCATCTGATGTTATATATATGATAGGTAAATCACCTTTTGCATTCTTAAATTCCGTATTATTTAAAAGCTCTGATTTAGTCATAATCTGTTATTTTTTAGTTGATGATGGTTTGCGACCACGTTTCTTTGTCGTATCACGCTTACTAGATGTATAATCCAATGCCGATTTCTTCGGTCTTCCTGGTTTTCGCTTTACAGGAACGGCTTCTTTATTCGGTAACTGCAACGTCTCACATTCCTCGTCTTCGCCAAATTCATTCTCAAACTCTCTTCCTTCACGCTTCTCTGAATCGGCATCATAGGCGCGCTTCCACTTGCGCTTGGCAACCTTCAACTGTTCTTTCTTGAACGCCTCTGATTCCTCATGAAGCTTATCGTAGTCTATCTCAGGTGCATCAAACTCACCTTCAATACTGCATTCGGGAGTTTTCTCAACGTCCTTTGATTCCATTTTCTGATGAATGCGGTCTTCCTCTGAAATGTATGGCTCATCGTCAGCTTTCTGCTTATGACTGGCATTATACTCGTCAATGAACTCTTTAATTTCATTCTTAGAGCATCCATCTTTTCTCATTTCAGCCAACTCAAACTCGAACTTCTGACGTTCAACGTCCTCAAATCTCGTTCCGTCCAAATCGCTTCCCTCATTGAGTACGTTGATTTTCTTGTTTTCCTCATCAGCTCTCATCTGTTTGTCAATGGCAATCTCCAATAACGCGTGATTAACGTCCGATTCCGTCATTTCATCGACCTCATAAGCCCTAGGGTCTTCACCAAGCTCGTTTTTCAGAAAGTTCTTCTTTGCTTCGATGCATCCGCTCGGCAAAAACTGAGCCTCGTCAAGATACATATAAGGATGAATGCTCTTGATAGACATGATAGGACTCGGCGTACCGAAGTCTTGCAAAAGCTTCATATATTTGTCCGCATTCTGCTGATAAATGCAGTAGCATTCCTCCAAATTGCGCTTCTGAACAAGCACAACAGCCATTATCCAGAATGGGTCTTTACCATCCGTGTAGCGTTTCGGCAATCCCTTCGTCTGCAACGATGCCGCTTCCAACGCCTTATCAAGTGATTCTTCCTTTATTCGCATACATTCTCAACTGTTTTAAAGCATCCACCGACCGTAGAAGGAACTCGAACCTTCTGTTTGCCTAGACTTGTATCTAAGAAGATACGTCCTACCGCCTTGCGGATGCTGTAGTTTCTATTTTCCGCCATTCTTCAACCAATCTTCAATCGTGGTACTATCACCATCAAAGGACTGACCGAAGACGTTTACCAACTTGACCGAACAGAGCAGATACGGAATGTTCTTGATGTTATCTGTTGATGGCTCTGTAGCATCCTGTACCAAAAACAACGCTTTCTTCTGTCTGTAATCGTCATACCAGAGAATCAGCGCACCCTCCAAGTAAGCATACAGACTATCCCATGCTTTCTCGGCAGCTTTTATCTGCTCAGTGATGGAAAGCTCGGTAGTTCCGTCAACATTATACCCGAACACGCAGACTGACAACGTAGCGTTGGTGCTCTCATGCCTAGCATTCGGGTCAACAAACACTCTCAACGCATCACTCTCAGGATAGCTTTCGGTATATACACCCTTCTGCTTACCCTTTGAGTTCAATCCGTCCAATGACTTGTAGCGGACAGAACCGCCGCCGAAATCATCCTCCAGACTCTTACGTACTCCGTCTGCCTTCCAAGCTCCCTGCTCGGACTTCAAGTAACGCTGTATGTAGAATTTCTTTTCTGCCATATTTCAAAGTCGGTAATTCGTAAATCAAACATTTATGCTGCAAATATACGCCAAAAAAACAAGCCAAAAACGAACTTTACATAGTTTAACAAATTGCAAATTTGTACCATTTTCCCCATATCCCCAATTAAATATATGTTATCCGCATAAATCTGATTTTTTATATTGAAAATTTAACATTTCACACAATCCACATATAATAATAACACGTAAATAAACCATTGTACTCTCGCGCGCAGCCGTAGTAGGGGATGTCAACCCCTGTATATAGTAAACTATATACTCATCCCCTAAGAAGAATGCTTCGCAAACAACCCCTAATGATAGTCTAGTGAAAAATGCAATCTATAAATAGCAAAAATATACATTAAACCCGAAAACGACCTTACTTTTCCGCAAAAAATGAAAATTGATGTAAAAAGCTCGATAATTGAGTTCTAAGACGTTTAAAATACTCTGGTGGTAAACTATAACGCGAAGCTGCATAAAACGCCACCTGACGCACAGAAATAGCTAAAAGTAGATACTATGAAACTTTATGCAAAAGAAAAAGTAGATATGATATTCTCAAAAATGCTCAAAATTCGGTAGAAAAGCTGAATTGGCGAAATCATAGTATTTTACAAAAAAAATAAAAATAAAAAAATAAAAAATTTTCGGAAGAGAGCTGACCCACCCTGCGAGTGCCAAAAGCGGGGGGGGTGGGGTGTGGTTTGCCCTATATAGGTGTAAATCTCTGAAAATCAATACGTTATTTGCGACAAAAAGGGACGTTTTCGGGCAAAAACACCCCAAAAAGTGGCTTTTTCGTTTCTGTTTTCATTTTCTGTAAATTATCCAAAATAAGAGAAAAAGCAAAGAAACAAAAAGTAAAAAGATAGAACGTTTCTGCAAAGGTGCAAGAAAACTCGAAATTTCCAAAAAGTTTTCTGTTTAGAATTAATCTAAATAAGAAACGAAAACAGAAAGCGAGTACAAACAGAGCGAAAAACCAAACATCAAACTTTATTTAGAAATAATCTAGATAACTGAAAGCGTATCAAATAAGCGGCTGCAAACATACATCTAAGACGGAAAACGGCTGCAAACATCAAATAAAAGCGTTTTAGGCGTTTTCCTATATATAATGTACTCGCACACGTACATAATAAAGAAAACGGCTGCAAAGTGATTTTTTCGGGCAGCAAAGGTGCAAAGATAGGTAAAACCTATGTAATCACACAACAACCCCACATTTAACCCCTTATTTTGCTATTTCTGATATAGCAAATCGGTGCCCTTATTTATTACCAACAAGAAAAAGCGAGAAAAAACACAAAAAATCTCATATTTTTTGCCTAAAAGTTTTGTAGATACGGAAAATTGTCGTACCTTTGCATCGCAATCAAGAAACAACGAGATTACTTCTAAGCAGAGAAATCCTGTTATATCTATATTGTGTGTTCTTTGGCTTATTTACATTTAGCGTAATAAAATCTATCTTATATATTTGTGCGCTGCTATCTTATCATATAACGTATTACGTGTAATACAACATATTAGATATTAGATAACAACAATACCAAAATATAGGATATACGGATAAAAGCTAACAAACCGTATCAAATGATATGTTGATGATACTATATAGTGTATCGATTATTAGGTTTGTTATTTTCCGTCAAGGTTAAAAAACGGAAAAGCGGCTGCATGCTTATTGCAGTAGTAACAATTTAAAATGGTTTGGCTATTATACGGAAGGTAGCTACATTATTACTTATTATTCCCAGCGTTGAAACATTCAGAAGTGAGTAGAGAAAAGTTAGAGTACCGAAATAAATTGAATGATAAATGAAAACCAAATACAATAATAAGTAACTGTTATATGTAGGCGAAAACCTCAGCCGTTGGCAATTAGGCGGGTTAATTGATAGCCACAAATTAGTAACTAAAAAGCAAAAGAAAATGAAAGCATTTAAATTATTCAAGACTTATTATTCTTATATTGAGAATAAAGTAGTAAAAGAGCCTTTCTGGACTGAGGTATTAAAGAAAGATTTGGTTAAATTGCTAGATGATGCAGAAACCAAAATGAAAAAAGAAAACGTTAGTTATGTGCTGCGCATTAATGATACAACATTATATGAGCATACAGAATATAACGGTGTGATTTTAGATTTTACATTCACAATTGAAGAGGTAACTATCTAAAACAAAAAACCCACTACCTTAAAAAAGTAGTGGGCGAATCAAGTTAAAAGAAAAACTAATAACTTATGATTACTTCTAAGCGGTTGCAAAGTTATTAGTTTTTTCAGATATAAGCAAATTAATTAGTAACTTTTAAATATTTTAGGTATGAAGACTTATAAAACAAATTATTCTGTAGCTGTAAATTGGTGTAATAATGCGCTTATCCTCTGCAACAATATTACAGAGATAGACCCATCTATTTATGATAATATGCGCTTTGAACTGTTCGATGAAGAAGACGGCACACAAAAAGACATTTATCAGTGGTTTATTACAGATTGCACCTATGACGATGTAGAGTATCTGGAAAAGACATTTGGCTTGCTTTTCACTTATTCGGACTTATTGGATAAATATATTCTTTGTGTAGACCATTTCGGTACAAGTTGGGACTATGTGGAATGGGAAACTACAAATGAATTGGCAAAAAGAGAATTAGGAGAAAAGAAATAACTTAAACTAATTGGAGGGCTATATATGAAAAAGTTAGAATGGTACAATTTGAGAGCGTGCAAAGAAATTAGAGTGCAGACTCTTATCGCAGCAGGTTTTAACCTTAAAACAGATTATTTCCGTTTGGATGGTCGCAAGCTAACTATTTTGTGTGAGTGCATGAAAGCCGATGGCTACAGATACGATTCTCCTCTTGGTCGCTCACGTTCGCAGTCTTATTGGTATAGCTTGCAGCGTGTTTTTGATAGAATGAGTAAGTAACTAACAATAACCTTTGCACTCTCTCATTTGTGGGTGCAAAGGTACAAATAATATAAGATATGAAAAAGATAAGAATAAACATTTTGATAGACTTCTATACCAACAAATTGAGCGATATTGCAAATCGTGTATCAGTTTTAGCAGCCACGGCACAACAAGAAGACGAAAAGCCAAATTTTCACAAAATAGCAAAGGAGACTAAAGCCCTGTTTGCCGATTACATTGTATTTAAGGCAAAAGCACGTAAATTTATAGATTTACTTGGTATGCCTTACGGTCAAATGTGGGCAAATGAATATGAATTGCGTGCTGCAAAGTACTTCGATTTTCTTTTAAACTAATTGGATATATGGATATAACAATACCTTTCGTTTTCGCCCTTATATCTTACGTATTAGGCATTATTGTAGGGCGCAATTGGAATAAATACGTAAAAGAGTAAATAACCTTTTAAAACGCAAATAAAATGAGAAAGATAGAGCAAAGAATGGTTAACGCTATAAACAATAAGGTTAACTACAGAGAAAGTAATACAGAAGTAATTGTTAAGGGTGCAAATGTATTTGTACGCTTGTATGATACATATATATATGCAAAAGTACGTGGCAAGGTGTATTTTTCCGATGGTGGTTTTAATACGGTTACAACTAGCAGCCGTTTGCGTGCGCTTGGTGCAGACTACAGCACAAATAATAAATTGTGTGGCTGCAAACTTACTAGCCAAAAGGAAATGCTTAATTTGCGTTATTACGGCAAAAAGACAATATCATAAAACATATTGGATAGGTGCAAAGATAGTCGGTATCTGTTTACGGTTCGATTCCGTTTGCACCACAAAATATTGCTTAAAAGTTACTATAGCCGTGAGTAGTTAGAGACTACCTCCAAAAGCGAGATTTGGCACGGCACAAGTTTAATATAAAGATAGGAGAAAATAATCATGTTAGCAACAGATAAGCAAATAAAGTATCTTTGCGCCTTGGCTGATAAGGTAGAAAAGATTAAGGCTATAAATAAGAGTGCAAAGGTTATTAAAGCAAATTTGCCTGAATATATAGATTGGGCAAAGGAAAGAAATAAAGGTGTAACCTCATTGGATGCAAGCATCCGAATAACAGCGTACAAAAGCATTATTTTCGGCTGCAATAATACATTTGTTCTCTGTAATATGAAACAAGTATAATAAACAAAAAAGATAGGAGAAAAGAGAATGAAAAAGTATATTGTAACTTTGGCAAATATGCCACAGAATCAAATAGCCTGCATTAATAACCATATTGCAGTAGGTAGTCTTTTTGAAGTTGGTGAGAGTATTACAGATAATACCCTTCACTCTGGAAAGAATATCGTAGATGATAAGCGAGTTATTGATACATTGGTATGGTACAAGCAACATCATCAAATCGGGAATGATTGTATATCAATCTTAGAGCCATTAAATGTGTAACTTTTAAAATTGGATATATGAGTGACAAAGAAATGAATTTGGCTATCTTAAACAAGTTGTATGAGATAGCCTTTGTAGTATGGGAGAAGATGGCAAAGGTAGCCAATTACGGCTCTTATACTGCAAGCGAGATTGCTGATATGTTAAATAAGGAGTTCAATTTTAGCAATGAGCAAAATGAAGACGAAAAGGTAACTGTTAGTGTTGGTACATATACTTGCAGTTTCCCTTTGAAGAATATCTTTTATTTTGTTTCAGTCTTCGAAAAGCTAGCGAGTGTTGGCAGAAATGCAAGGCAATTTGTATTTGAAGAGTCGGGCGAATTATTGGGAAAGGCTACCTTTGAAGTAAGCAAAGGAATGAGCGAGCTTTGCAAATTTGTTGCCGATGATGAGTTGCGCCCTGTTATGAACTATATCATATTGGATGCAGCTAACAATTGTTTGGTTGCAAGCGATGGAAAGAAATTGCTTTCTTTTCCTGCAAAGGTATTGGAACATTCGGGAGATTTATCTAACTTCTATATTTGCCCAAAGAAATTTGCTTTGATGTGCAAGAAAATGAAGAAAGGAGAAATCTATAATGTTACAGCCACAAAGGAAAGTGTAAATGGTAAGGAATGCAACAAATTAGAGTTTGAGGGTATTACTTCTAATATCGGCTACATTGGCAGATACCTAAATTGGAAGAGTGTTTTCCCAAAGGTATCAGATGAACTCGCTTTGCACTTTGATAAAAACGCTTGGAATGAGATAAAGAAATTCTGTAAGGTTGCAAAGAAAGATGGTGCAAATACTATTAGTTTGCACGGCTTATCTGGAGAAAGTAAGATTACCTTATCTTATGATGATTGCAAGCGTGATTTGGCTATCGAAAACAAATTGCAGCATACATTTGAAGTCGTATCATTTATGATTAAGTCTATTGTTGCTTTCGATAGTGTTGATACATTATATCTCGGTATGTCTTCTTCTCATACAGCAGTTGCCACAAATAGTGTTGGTAATATCTATTTGCTTATGCCAGCCGTATATGAGGGTAGAGGCTATTCAGTAGATACTAGATACGTACCATTTGATATTGACGTATTGAAAGAGCGTGCAAATGAGCGCACAAATGAGCCTATAGAAGACGTTATTACTGCAAAGGTGGATAATGTTACAACTGAGGAAAAAGAGTGCGCTACAGAGAAGAAAACTGAACAAACGAATAAATCTGCAAAGGTAGTATCATTGGATAAGCCTAGCAATAAGTTTAGCTTTGCGGCTATCGGTGTAAATGTAGGCGATGAATTAACCTTTATTGATGGCACAAAGGTTATTGCAGCAGAAGACAATAAGGTATCATTTTGTGGTGTACTGTTTACATTGTCTGGATTCTGCAAAGAGTTCATGCCCGATGATAAGCGAACAAAGAGTAACACCTATCGTGGGTGCGCTTTCTTCTTTAAGGATGGCGTTAAATTGGAAAAGCTATTTAAGGAGCAGCAGAAGAAATCATTGGTAAGCAAAGAAGAGATTGCAGCCGTACCTGATGATACACCGAGCGAGCCGATTGATTGGTTAGGAAAGGTATTTATCGACTTCAAAAACAAGTTGGCATATAAAGTTGCTGGGTACAATACGATTAAATACCCTCATTACTTATATACAGAGATTAGAGCCGATGGTAGTTCCCTTTGGCATGGTGGAGCAGAAAAAAGCGAGTTTGAGGAAATGATTTCTCATTGTATGGTTATTGAATATACAGATGAGAATACCATAATGGATGTGATTCATACATATTTGAATGATGTACCAAATGAGCATCAAGCGAGCGAGAAATGCACCGAGCGGACAATTACACCACCTACAAATGAAAACGTCTCAGAACGCAAAGAAACGGCATCAACCGCAAAGGTTGTGTCTATCTCTATATATGTTCCGGTATGCTTGGATATTCCACATAACAATATACGGTTGGATATTGCAGCAAATAAGCCGTTAAATGCGGCTGTAGGCGATTGCTTATGTGGTGTTGGCAAAGTAGTACATACGCTACCTTTGCCACCTCCACGGAGCAAAAGAATGAGTAAAATAACAAAAGTAAATCAATTAATAAAGAAACAGAAATGGAAAAGAATATTTGTTTATCTTGCAGATTTGCATTCAGAAATGGCAAATGCAATCGACTTGTAGTATCTAGTATGGGCATGAATGACCGCCTTGGCAGTTACTATAAGAAAGATAATAAATGCCCTTATCATGAGGAAGGAAACGATTGCAGAGATAGAGATTATAAGCCTATTAATTTTTATAATTCATAATATGGAGACATCATTATTCTTACATAAACTGAAAGATAAATATCAGCACAGCGAACATTTTATCTTGATACCTGATTGGCATGGTGTGTTTCCTTCTAAAGTTTGCCGATTGGATAGTTGGAGTGATTATCTTATGGACTTTAGAACGCATACAGGCAATACTAGTTTTGCGTCTATGTGCCATAATAAGAAAGAACAAGAAGAGTTTGATAAATTGACTAAATGTTATAAGACAATATGAAACAGACTTCATTACCAGAGGTTATTTACTTAGATGTTGATAACCTTACTACAGAGAATAATAATGCTGCATTGGTAGCGAGTATTGAAGAGCCGATTAATATTATCGGTGTAATTTAATAACAGAAAGGGTAAAGTTATGAACGAATTGGAAAAGTTAATGATAGCAGAATCAAAGAAGAATGCTATTGATGATGAGTTGATTAAAGATGAGCAGCAATGTGAATACGACAGAGCCTGCAATTGGGCAACAGAAACGATGGACAAATTAAGTTTTTTGGAAAACTATAAATGCCGTCTTGAAGGAAGTCGCTCATATGGCGCATTCCTCATCTATACAAATGGTCACGGAACAATTGAGGTTGCATTGGCTTTTGAGTATGATAGAAGTATCAATAAGCGCAAAAGCATCACTAGATACCATATAGATATGCCGCTCAAAATCAATTGGAACTATTCTATGTGTGGTGGTGATAAGTCTGAGTTAAGTCTAGAAGACTTCGTGAAGGAATTGGTAAGACGTGGAATTATCAAAGTAGAGGGTTAAGAAAAGCTATCATGAGAAAGAATAAGACTTACGAGCAGCAGAAGAAGTTCTATGATGGTACAAATGCTTACGAGAGCCTAGGAGAAATGTTTATTTACTGGTTTGATTGCGGAAACTTACCAGCCACCACAATACAGAATGCATATAGAGAATGCACGAAGGAATGTAAGGAATACATTATGGAAGACCTCTTCCACCTTTGCGACAAGAAACAATTCTATCAGTTCGTTAAAATCTTCAACTTCGGTAAGAAGTAATATGTAGCGGTCAGAAAATAAAACTCACAAATATAACAATTAAAAGTAATACGACTATGAAGAAAAAGACTATCAAAGAAGTGATTGATACATTATATCTCAAATATAAATGTATCGACAACGAAGATATATGGGTAGAGATTACAGATAAATACATCTGTATCAATTGGAACTCATTTATGAGCAACTTTGTAAATATGCTGAGAGTGAAACAGATTGCATCTTATTTACGCAAGTTTACATCATTGCCAATATATGACGCTTATTGTAATGTTTATTAATATATTAAAGACTATGGAGATTAAGAATGCTGCTCATTGCCCTATCAATGACAAAGACCTTTGTCTTGATGAGTTGGTAAGAGATTTGTTCAATGACGAACAATACACTTGGAACAAAGACAATACAGAAATGATTGGATTTGTCGGCAACGAGCCAATATTGGTACGACAGGAAACCGATAATAAATTGCTAGTTAGATTCCTTCGCGATGCTTGGTGTCCTGATGTTGTTGAGGAATGGGTAAAGAGAATTGAACACGATAAGGACAATGATGTAGATTACGTGATTGATACTTATATGTTTGGAGTGATTGAGAATGACCGAGAGCGTAAAAGTAGCGATTTTCATGTATCATTCTATTATCGTGGATAATAAATAACAGAAAGTAACGTTTTAAGTAATAAGAGATAGGATAGGAGATAGGAGAAATGAAGACAATAGAAATCAAGAATGAAGGTGGCGCATCTGTAAAATACGACATCGTGAACATCGGATGTAAGGATTGCCCTTACTGCATGATGGCAGAAGGTCACTACCTTTGCCGTTCGGACAAAAGCTGCAACGCAAAGGCAAACATGACCGATGATGATGAGCCAAAGCAGAAAGTAATAATATACAGTCGTGTCTCTACTGAAAAGCAGACATTGGAGCAGCAAGAAAGAACAATCAACGAATGGTTGAATTGTCACAATCTGAAAGCTACTCACGAAGTGAAGGAGGAAGGAGTTTCGGGCAAGGTATCTTATAAGGATAGAAACCTTGGTAAGGTAGTATTGCCGATGCTTGATAAGGGTGATATACTTATCGTGTCCGAAGTCAGCCGTATCGGTCGTTCTATGAGCGACATCAACAAGTTTGTAAATGACGAACTGAAACCACGTGGCGTGCGCTTGGTTATCGTTCAGATGGGCATTGACCTTGATTGTAGCCATCTGAAAGCGATTGACGAAATGCTACTATTCGCATTCTCATTTTCGGCACAGATGGAGCGTGAACTCATACAGGAACGAACACAGAGCGCATTGGAAGTACGCAAACAGAAGTTGGCAAAAGACGGAGAATTTATCTCAAAGTCAGGTAAGGTCGTAAAGAAGTTGGGCAGACCTAGAAAATGTGACTTATCAAATGCACAGAAGGCAGCATCGGAAAAGCGCAAGAAAGAGGCTGCTGAGAAACCTTGCAACAAGGCTATATGGAATGTGGTTAAGAAGTGTACCAATGACTTCACAGAATTAACCACACCTAACTTTGCGGATGCAGCTATGATGTTGCAGCAGATGGGTGTTTATTCGTCCACTGGCAAGGTATTAACCAAAGAACTGGTAAGAAGTGCGTATTACAATTTACGCTCAGTCTATGGCAGTCAGGTTTATTTCAGACGTGGTTCTGCCAATTATCGTGTAATGCGAGAAAAGGGTATGACTGATGAGGAGATTCAGCAGTATTACAAGGAACTGAATAACAACAACAATAATACAGAGGAGGAATAATTATGTCGGAGATTATTTGTAACAATACAACAACATTTCTTGCAAGACGATTGTTTGATAATGGCGAGTCTTTGGTGTGCAAGGGTGATACGTACAAGAGAGTCGGAACGATTGAAGGTTTAATAACCACACTGACGATTAATGGAAGAGATAAGAATATATATTCTTTCCGTATCATAGACGAACAACATCAACCTTATAAAAACTTGACTAAGGTAATATACAATAGATTGGCAGGCGAGCAAAAAGACTTTATAAGCTCGATTGGTCAGATATTTTTAGACAAGCAGGGTTATTGGGTTATGTTCGAGGATTGTAGTTACCCTTATAACCACACAACGTTGGAGTTTCATAAGATTGGTATTTACTCATAAAACGGAAAAAGTTATGGCATTCTTAATAGCAATTTGGCTAATCGGCACATTGTTCGATTGCGCCATGGGCAGAAATAAAGATTAATTTTTCTGCCCTACACACAATATAATGACGAATATAGCGTTATCTTTTGAAAATAATATAAATATCAAACAGCCCTACGCAGCACGGATAAGCGAATAAGTTATGAAAGAGTTTAATAGTGAAGTAATTTTCGAGGTAGATGGCTTGAAGATTTCAAGCAAAATGAAAAAATCTATCGAGAAGTTAGAGAAGCAATACGGAAAGCTAAATAAACGTTTCTTCATTGAAAGAGACGAAAGAGTAAGAGTTGGTAACGGATTCTATGATGGTTGTCAACTAACAGACGATATTATCAAAAGCAGAAATATTGTTGTTGCTCACGATGGCACAATCTCTTAATAAAAAATCATTTAGCCCTCGCCATCACGGTTAAGCCATCAATTATGAAGAAAATCAAAATTAAACGCAAAGATAATTCTCCAATAATCGGAAAAAAGAAAAGTTTGACATTCACTATTTCAAGTGACCTTGAACAGTTGAGCAAGGCAAGCGAGAAAGCGTTTTGCATCAATGAAGTAGATAGCAATGAATGGTCTATCTCATACATCAATGATGAAATGGAGAAAAATAACGAAATCATAGAGTTTATTTTCTCTGTTGATGATTGGAATAAGACCTTAAATGAAGTTAAGGCTATTTATTGGAAGAATGATGTGATTGAAGATGAATTTGAGTTTATTGCAGTAACAGATTAATTATTCAGCCCTCGCTATCACGGTCAAAGCAATCTTATGATAACAACTAATATTAAATTCAACTGGGTTGTTGCAAAGGAAAATTTCAATAACAACAGTATCGAAGAACTGAAGAACGCTATTGAGAGAGGCATCCTTAGCGAAACAGGTATGATTGTTGCAAGTGACATGAAAAAGGCAAAAGAAATATTGAACCCCGATGGTAGTCTTGAGATACAGAAGACCGTTGCAGGAGAAGCTATTGCCTTCCTCGCTGATGAGACCGCAGTGTCGGTAAGACTTATCCAATACAACCCTCATGGTCTTTTAAAATTCGTCTACACGATAAAAGCAACGGAAATCTGATGTAAAACAACCCTTCAGCCCTCGACATCACGGTTAAGTCACTATAAATGAAAAAGATTTTAATGCTTATGGCAATTATGATTGCCGTTGTCGTGCAAGCAAATGCACAAGCAGAATTTAATGGTTTTACAATATCTGCCGATGGTCACTATCGTGCTGCTGATGGCAAAGACTATATTATTTATCAGTTCGATGGAAAATCCGCAAAGGATATATATACTTTGATTTGCTCTAATGTATCAAAGGTATATAACTCGCCACAAAGTATAATGAGTACCGTGGATAACTCATCGGTAGCCATTCATGCTTTTGCAGACGATATTCTTTACCAAAAGTCATACCTTGGTATTAAGTTCTTTTATGAAGGAACATATAACCTTTTAATTGAAATAAAAGACGGACGAGTTAAAATAAATGCGCCTTCATTCGGAATGCAAACAGGGCAATCGGAAACAATCAATCGTACAAAAACCGCAGAGAATATATTATCTGATTTCTTTGATAAGAAAGGTAGATTAAAAGGAAATCGTGTTATCTGGAAGCATTATGCAGAACAGAGGATAAATAGTATATACAAAACATTATTAGGATTAGGTAATACCAAAGACACAAATAATGATTGGTAATTATTCACCAACATATATAACATCATGTTTTTAAAACTTATGATTTTGCTCATGTTTTATGGGGCTTATTGCCTCTTCAAGGGCAAGTAAAAAGTTGGCTGGCTCATTTATTTGGGTCAGCCTATTTTGTGGAATATGGTGTGAAAAACAAATTAATCGAATAAATTAATAACTGCCAAATGTTAAAGTTTGGTTAAAGGTTGCTTCTAAGACACGCAGATAGGAATATTTTTCGTATCTTTGCAGCGTTCAATAAATATATCGGGAGAGAAATAGGAAGCTCTTCCGTCAATTCGGTGGAGCATTTTTTATGCTCTTAATCTTACGAGACTGATATATCCATATCAAAGATATAGGTGTATCGCCCCTTGCACATATCGTAATGGTGTGTGCGTGCTTTCCGATATAGGCATTGAACAAAGGGTAGCGGTACACCCTTTTTGTGTATCAACCCAACATTTGTTTAACGTTCAAAAATATATCGAAATGAACGAAAATTTAATTTTAACGAAGGATAGTGTTCCATCGGATATTGAACGCTACTTCCGCGGTGTGTTGGCATTAGACCAACAAGACAAAGTGTTTTCAGTTAACCTTGATGATGTTTGGCAGTTGGCTTACTCAGAAAGAGGTAAGGCTGTGAGAGCATTGAAAGCAAACTTCATTGAGAATGTGGACTTTTTACCGATTGCCAAAAATGGCGAAAACTTGCATGCCCATAGTGGCAAGCAAGATTGGGGTGGCAGCAACAAGATAGATTACTATCTCACTTCCGCATGCTTAGAGTACTTTATCGCTCGCAAGGTTCGCCCAGTGTTCGAGGTTTATCGTAGAGTGTTCCATCACGCAGTTGCTCAAGTTCAGCAGCAGCCATCTTTGCAGGAACAGATACAAGCTAAGTTAGCATTTGCCGATTGGAGCGCAAAGTTCCTCAACCTGAATGACGCAAGCAAATTGGGCATCGCTCAGAAAATTGGTAAGATGGTAGGCTTGGATGATGCTCTTCCTCAGTCTGTAAACGCAGGAACGGAAAAGCCGATTACGCACGCTGCCACCGACTTATTGAAGTCGCACAACGTTGGTATCTCAGCACAAGCATTCAATCGTATGCTTGAACTCAAAGGAGTAGTAAAGCACGCCACTCGCCCAGGAAAACGAGGAAAGGTGCATAGCTGGTATGTTATCACTCCAGCCTTTGATAAGTACGGACAGAATCAGCAAGACCCTAAATTTCAGCAGCAGACACAGATACGTTGGTATGATGCTACATTTATGGAATTGCTCACCATTGTTGGCTTGAACAGCCAGACATCACTCAATTTAAATTAATAGGAGATTAGAATATGAACGGACAGAATATCAATGCAACATTGTTGCAGAACGTGGAGCAGCCAAAGTTGGCTAAGACCCTCATCAAGTTACGTGAGGTGTACGTGGACTTTATGAGCGAGGTAGATAGAGCCAAGGAAGAGTATGGTGTGCTTGTGAATGACAGAATAGACGATAAGTTTACCAGCCAGTACAACGTAATGAGCACGTTAATCAGCAACACTTTGGCAAAGATTATGGATTACGAGGTCAATGAGGCTATTAAGGACTAAGTAATCGTGCATATATAGTTCCTCGCTTACCTATTGTGGTAGGCGAGGATTTGTTTTATGTAGCATACAAGACGTTTAAACTATCGAACCGATAAATCATACCAATAGACTATTTTAACCGCTTACAGAAGAAATTTTCACTATCTCTTTGAGTTCTCAGATATTTTACTTATCTTTGCAAAGCAATTATTCTTTGGAACTCATATACCTATCATATCGCCCTGCATCATCATTTTTTGGTGGTGTGGGGCATTTTTGTTTTGTTAAACAAATATAATATTTTCCCTAAAATACCCGTATCTCTCATTATCCCATACTAATAATTTTAACGGAAAAATAAGTACACTCAGTCTGAAATAAAATGCTTATCTTTGTGCTCGAAAAAGCGTGATGTAGTGGTAAATTACAGCTTGTAACATAAGGATATTTTTTAAGTAGGTGCTCGAAAGAGACCGAAGAGATTAAAAATATAGGGATTTCATTAAGTGCCACTACACTTATTGGAATCCTTTCTTTTTTGTTATGCGGAGACATCTAAACATCAATGTAGAACTGGTAGAGCGATATGCTTGCGGTTACTCCAAGGTAGAAAGGAGTAAGCGCATGACTATATTGTGCTTTGCTATTTGGTGTAAGATGCAGCATAGTAATTCTATAATGTTTGATATGGGTACAAGGCAACTGATGCGTACCCTTCACATTTCACAACCAAAGGCTCAACTGTTGCTTAATGCTATCAAGACAGATGATTTATTCTCTGTTAAAGAGGATGGTCGCTTTATTGTTACATCATTTAAGGATGATACAAGGAAACTTGATAAAAACGGAAGAGTTTTCAAAGGTGCAAAGATGTTCACAATTGAAGTGAACAAACAATATACACTAAAGGATATATATAACAGACTGAATGAACTTCTGTTTCTGTTTCAGATTGGTAGTCAGGAGGCGAACAGCTCACACGTTAGTGGTAATAAGAAATCAAATCGCTTGTGTCGCTCAACCTTTATCACGATGAATCAATTACAGAGTGCTATCGGTTTGTCGCATGGTTCTGTTAGTGGTATCAAGAAACGTTTAATCAAGAAAGAGCAGATTAAATCAACTTATGCCGAACTGCACATGGCAGACAAGCGTGTGCCTAATCAAGTAGAAACGATGTTGGTTAGGTTCGGTCGTAAGAATCCGACTTTTGAAATTGGTGATAACGCTTATGTTTGCATACCATGTTCATACGAGATAACAAGCAGAGACGCAAAAAGAAGTTGTGGTCGGCACATCATATACGGATATGGATGCAGAAGAAAGAAAAGTCAGACAGGTACTGGAACAACTAGTAAAGGCAGTTTTACTCCAATGGATAATGGATGCGGAATGCCTGATTAAATGCTAGTGTTTCTGTTTTTGACGTTTTCACACTATTAGTTAGTGGTAATATATGAATAGTTTATTATACTAACGTGCGTGTGAGTAACATGATTGTTTAATTAAAAAGATATTTGATTATGAAGAATGAAACAAAGTTAGAGAAGGTGAAGAAGTTTCTTGATGAGAATAACATCAAGTACTCTGAACCTAAACATAAGGGAAGAAAAGGTCATAGTGACCTTGTGTTGTCTGAACTTTGTATTTTTATCAAGATTTCAGGTGATGATGATGCGAAGTTCTTCAATCGGCATAAGTATTATTATCCGATTTTTATTCGTGATAATGAGACTCCAAAGTTCGTGATTGAGAAGGTTCAGAACACTATCATCAAGTCTATGAAAGAAAAGCAGGCAAGATTACTGAATTCTAAAAAATAAACGATATGGATAAGATTATAGAAGGAATGAAATTCTTTGATGATTCGCTATCAAAGAAAGGCAAAATGACAAGAGACGATTTTGCTACCTGTCGCAGAATACTACGTCGCTCATATCAAGAAGAAATGGATAATCTCGCTACAGAATATGCAGTAAGAAATTCCATTTATCGTGTTGGTGATAAAGTGATAATGAATGATTCATGTTTTGCAAATGAACCTTGCACTATTATTAATATAAAAGGCATATACAACGTAGTGCATGAAAAAGGAGTTCCATCAATAGTGTATGATGTCAGAATGAAATTCGACAAAGAAACATACCAAGTTAGAGAAAATGATATTGTTGGATATGAATAGTAACGTTTAAATTTAGAGAATATGTTTGGAGAAGAGACTATCACTCGTAAGTGCGTAATTACGTTCACGGGGGGGCACAAAGTAGTAGGCACGTTATCAATGCCGAAACCGAAAAAAGCTATGTTTCCTGAAGAAATGGAACGTAACTTTATCAAGAGTTTTAATGAGTCGCAGCCTAATGCAAACAAGGCTGTTAGTGTTCACATTTTAAGAAATTGATATATGTTAGAAGATGCAGTTCTTATTTTTATATTGATTGCCATTGACTTGTTCGGTTGTCGTATTTCTAGTTTTTGGTTTCGTCTAATATATTGGACTGGTTTTTCACTTCTGCTTCTTGATGCAGGGGTATTTGATGTTTTAATGAAGTAATTATATGGAAGAGATAAAAGGTATTCTTACTACACAAAAGATATTTAACGGCACTCGCAACGAATATGAGAGTGTATGTATCAGAAAAGAACTTGGAGTAGTTGTTGCTATAGACAACGAAAACGAGTTCAAAGGTGTATTCACAAAGTATGGCGAAGTGGATATTTTCAAGCAGTTGCTTTCGCAAGAAGTAAGCCGCCACTATACGAAATACAAAGCGTTCCCTACTGAAACTTTGATTCCATACAAGGATTGTGGAGATATTATCTTTGACTTCATAGAGGTTACTTACGGAAAGATGTATGGCGGTTATGTTTATGTTGTTCACTACAACTTTGCAAGCACCGCATCTTAATTAAACAATATTTATTATGATGACAGCAGGGGATAAAATTAATATTATGGCTCAGATTGCAACATTGAAGGAGATTGCCATTGACTATAAGGGAAAGACAATCGACAACATTATACAGCAGTTAGAGCTGAGATTGGCAGATTCAAATCTGAAATAATAAAAGAGTTGGTAATATGGCTAGAATCACACGAAATAAAGCTGCCGAGATACTTGGTTTATCTAGACAGACAATCAGCAACTATATCGAGCAAGGTCTCATTGGCAGTTGTGTAGGCGAGCATGGTATCTTGTACGTAAATAGTGAAGACGTTGAGAAATACGCCGAGAAGTACAAGATGCTTGCTGCCAACGAAAAGATGATAGATGATAAGCTCAAAGAGGTTGAAGCGCACAAGCGTGCAATAAACGTTGAACTTACTGAGTTGAGAAACAGAGCAACCGCAAACGGAAAACTGGCTGCCAACGCTGTTGGTATGCTTTTTGGCGTAATAAACGCTATATCGTATCTTGGCATTACTCCAAAACTCAGCTATCGTGAATCTAAGTTGCTAAAGGACATTATTAATGGGATGACGTATGATGAGTTGTCACTCAAGTATGGCGTATCAGCAACTAGAATCAGACAGATTGTAGAGAAGACGTGCAATAAGCTGACGTACAACGAGGATGCCGCCATTGCCGAGATTGCTACAAATCAAGATTTGAGAATCGTGATTGATGGTTTAAAGAAGAAACTAAAAGCAACACAAGCTAGTTATGATGAATACAGACGTGCAAAAGGCGATACTCCTATCGGTGGAACAATACTTCCACCATTAATACTTGGTAAAGATGTAAACGACTGTGGCTTTCCTGTTCGTATTCTGAATATGTTCAGATGGTGCAGCGTATATACCGTAGGCGATTTACTCCGCAAATTCCATGGTAAGTCTGATTTGGATAAGATTAGAAACCTCGGCAAAAAGAGCATTTGGATTATCCTCGACTTTATCGAAGAGAACAATCTTAGCTTTAAGCAGAATGGAGAAAGTGATGAGGATTTCTATATTCGTCTCAACAATAATTTATCAAACAAAAGACATGAAGAAAATGATTAAGAAACGATTTGGCTGGTTTGATATTTACTATGCCGAAATGTTATTGGGTGTTACGTTTGCAATATTCTACGCTTGTATTGGCAATTTTGGTGTTGCATTTGTTTGGATTGCATTCGTATTCAGTTGGGTAATATTCAAACTGATAATAAGCGTGGAGAACAGAAGATACAAAGCTCTTGTTAACCTCTCAAAGGAAATACAGAGTAAGGAGAAAAAAGCTGTGCAGAATATGGTGTGGTTTTGCGATGAGCTGCAACTTGAAATGCAGCGTCACAGACTGACCGCATTACAAGGTATGAAGTACAAGAATAAGGCTGAGTTTATGCAGCGCAAGAAGAGTCTTACACAATACCTAAAGTATTCTGATGCGATTGATAACCTCTACGAGCAAGAAGTTGAACGCTTGCATAAAATGAAGAAAGAAATTGAAAAGAAAAATAATGATGGAAAAGACAAAGGAACTGACTCTGAAACAGAGACTGCAAAATCTGAGTGAAGAACAAACACCATTCTTTCACTCGCTTACACCATTCGCCGCAGGATTTACACAAGGTTTCAATTACGAAAAGAAACGTCTTGTTGCCGCATTGGTGAATAACTCGGAAGTCACAAAGGACTTCATTAACGAGCCTATCAGCGTACCAATGAGCGATAGTATTCTGTTTATGCACGCATTCATTGACGGCTCTGTTAATTATCGTAAGAAGATAGAAACTATTCTATCGGATAAATAGCAAGAAAGGGAGGTTCGTAGCCTCCCTTTTTATTTGCCCTTTTAATTGTAATAATTGTAAACCTGTATCTTATAAATCTTTGTTAAGGTAATCAATAACCTTTCTGTTGGCTTCATCAATCTTCTTTGTATCATACTTGATATAGGTTGATGTTACAGCATTATCCCACATCGCATGACCTAATGCCCTGCCTATAACTTCCATCGGTATATCAATCTCGCTTGCTAGCGTTGCCCACGTATGGCGATTATAGTAGGTGGAAAGATAAGGGAACATCGGTTCTTTACTATATTCTCTGAATTTACCTAACCTTTTAAGTCTGAAATTCAAATTGCTCTCAAAGTGTTTGAGGTTGAACTTACTGCTGTCCTTATACTTTAAAAGGTATTTCTTTCCTTTGTATCGCTTGATAATCTCCAACGCCTCTGGTTCTACCTTTATATCATACAATCGTCCCGTCTTGTTGCGCTTGTAGCATATTCTGCCACCACGAAGGTCTGTTGGCTTCAAATCGAGAAGGTCTGATATATTGATACCAATCAAATAGAAACCTAGCATGAACAAATCCCTTGATTCACGTTGAGGGTTAGTGTGGAACTCTGCATCACGCAACTGTCTCATCTGTTCTAGAGATAAACAACGCTTTCTTGTTTCCTCATGTGGAAGTACGTACTTACGGAATGGGAATAGGGTTGTTATCTCATTATCAATTGCCCAATTGAATGTTGCCTTGATATTTCTCAAATCAATATGAACTCCGTTAGGCATCCGTCCTCTTTCATATTCATGCTTCACAAACTTATCGAGCCAGTCTTTGGTGATGGTTTCAAATGTACACTTAGCATCGTAGTTTCTGATTCTGATGATAGTCACATCATACACTCTCTTCGTGCCAGCTTTCAAATTCTTAGAATCCGCACACATCTGCATATAATCGAGGAAATTCTTCTCTGCTACCTTGCCACCCTTTATAATCTCTTTCAGATGGCTTTTTAGCATCGGAACGTCCTCACCCTTGTGCAGCAGTATATAGTCTTCCACGTTTGAATATAGCTCTGCCAGTCGCTTAGTCTTTGCCTTTGCAGACTTGTCTGAACGAGGAAATACCATACCATCAAACTTCTCTGTCGATTGCAATCCTGTGTATATATAGAATCTCTTACACTTATGAGTGATGGAGAAATACACCTTATATGTCTTGTCTTCAACGTAAACCTTCATAATTCTATCTCCTATTAACTTGCATATTACTTGCAAAGTCTATCAGTTTTTATCTTATTTACGGGGTTTTTCGGGCATTTTTTACTTTATATTTTACTCGTTAAATCTCGTAAAGTATTGATACTCAGTGTGAATACTTATCGCGTTAAGTGAAGCTCAATAGGTTCGCCGTTCTTTGGCTCATAGCCTCCCTGCACGCAGATAGAGGCGGTACGTAATTTTTTTTTCATTTGTTGGTTATGTTTTCTTTTAAACTTCATGTTTTTGCGATATGACATGTTATGCTGCCCATTGCAAGATGCAAAGATACGGCAAATCCTTGAGAATTAAGAATAATTTGCGTAAAACATTGTTCTATAGCCAGTTTTTTTTGTACTTTTGCAGTCAAATTTGCAAAATAACAGCGATATAGTTTTATTTAAAGTAGTATGAAGATAGGTTTCGATAACGAGAAGTATTTGAAGATTCAGTCAGAACACATCAAGGAGAGAATCTCACAGTTTGACGGAAAGCTTTACCTCGAATTGGGCGGTAAACTTTTTGACGATCACCATGCCTGCAGAGTTTTGCCGGGGTTCCAGCCTGACAGCAAACTGCGTATGTTCCAGAAAATCAGCGATAGCATCGAGATTGTTATTGTGATTAGTGCAGCCGATATAGAGAAGAACAAGAAGCGTGCCGACTTGGGCATTACATACGATGAGGACGTGTTGCGCCTTCGTGGTGAGTTCCAAAACCGTGGTTTCATGGTGGGGTCTGTTGTCATCACTCATTATAATGGCCAGCCTGCCGCCATCGCCTTCAAACAGCGTCTGGAGCGCGAAGGCATCAAGACTTACTGCCATTATCTCATCGAGGGCTATCCTCATAACGTGAGTCTGATTGCCTCTGACGAGGGCTTCGGTCAGAACGATTATGTTGAAACAGAGCGTCCGCTGGTTATTGTTACTGCGCCGGGGCCTGGCAGCGGTAAGATGGCGGTTTGCCTGAGTCAGCTTTATAATGAGAACAAGCGTGGTGTGCGTGCCGGTTATGCCAAGTTTGAGACATTCCCTGTGTGGAATCTCCCATTGAAGCATCCTGTGAACATCGCATACGAGGCTGCTACTGCCGATCTGAACGATGTGAATATGATTGACCCGTTCCATCTGGAGGCTTATAACAAGATAGCCATCAACTATAACCGTGATGTAGAGATTTATCCTGTGCTCAATGCGCTGTTCGAGGGTATCTATGGTAGCAATCCATACAAGTCGCCTACAGATATGGGTGTGAACATGGTAGGTTTCTGTATCTCTGATGATGAGGCTTGCTGCGAGGCATCCAAGAATGAGATTGTCCGCCGTTACTATGCGGCTACCAACAAGATGGCGGCTGGTGCTTGCAATGATGATGAGATCAATAAGATTCAGATGCTCTTCAATCAGGCTAAGATTACTACTGATTACCGCAAGGTGACGGTAGCTGCCAAGAATCATAAGAAGGAGACGGGGCATACCTCTTCTGCCATTGAGTTGGAGGATGGTACCATTATCTGCGGTCATAGCAGCGAGTTGCTGGGCTGTAGTGCCGCCTTGCTCCTGAATGTTACCAAGCAGTTGGCAGGCATCGACCATGAATTGAAGCTGATTCCTCAGTCGATGATTGAGCCTATCCAGCATACTAAGGTGAACTATCTGGGCGGTCATAATCCTCGTCTTCATACGGATGAGGTTTTGGTAGCTCTTTCTGTTCTTTCAGAGAATGATGAGAACTGCAGGAAGGCATTGGAGCAGTTGCCTAAGCTTCGTGGCTGTCAGGCTCATTGCACCGTGATGCTGAGTGATGTGGACCAGAAAATCTTCAAGAAGCTCGGTGTGGATATCACCTGCGAGCCGGTATTGAAGAAGTAAATTAGCTTAAAATAAAATACCCCCGAAAAGGTATAATTAATAATATCATTTAACAAATTATACCTTTTCGGGGGTAATGTTATGCGTTTGTGGCTGGAGTAACTCCTGTTACATTAGCTAGTGTGTCACGAATAAAACCATTGATGGTTGTTCCTGCTTGCATTGCCATCATCGCAATACGACTATGGATTTCAGGAGTTATGCGGATATTTAAGTTGCCACTATAAGGTACACGAGGTGCCTTACCATTGGCTTTACATAAGGCAAGATAGTCATCTATTGCGCCTTCAAAATCCTTGCGTAATTCATTAACGTCTTGACCTTCGTAGGTAATCATATCCTTGCTCATTCCGAGAACCTTACCATATAGGCAATTGTCCTCCTCATTATAATCTACGCTACCCGTATAACCTTTATATTTTAATAATCCCATATTATGTTCCTCCTATTTGTTTATGTATCCGACTGCAAATGTAACTAAAAATAGTTACACTGCCAAGTATTTGGGGCTTTTTAACAATCTTTTCCTGGCTTTTAGTATGTAATCCTACAAAAAAAGCGTAATGAACACCTTTTTGAGGTAATCCATTACGCTTTCATTTTTATCTAGAAAACTTTATTTTCCGAGATTATTCTTTTTCTCGTTCAGTTCTGCCTGCTTGCGCATCATCTCTTCCTGCTGCTTGCGCTGCATCTCCTGGAGAGCTTGCATTCTTGCCATCAGGCCGCTTGCCTTCTTAGGGTTGTTCTTGTTCTCCTGATAGCGCTTCTCAAGGATGGCGAGGAGTTTCTCGTCGTCGGTTGTCTTGCGCAGGGTCCACATGATAGCGGCACTGAAGAACAATGAGATGAAGTAGTAGAAGTTCAGACCGGCTGAGTAGTCATTGAACATGAAGAAGAACATCAATGGCATGAGATACATCATCCACTGCATCATCTTCATCTGCTCTGCCTGCTGACCTACCATCTGGTCGCGCTGCTGACGCATGGTCATCCAAGAGTACAACAGGTTGGCTACACAGAACAGGATACAGGTCAAACTCAAGTGGTCGCCAATCAGCCAGATGTTGGTGTTCCATTCGATGATTGGGTCGAAGGTACTCAAGTCGTTCATCCACAGGAACTTCTCACCACGAAGCTGGATGGCATTAGGTACGAAGTTGAACATCGCAACCCAAACCGGCATCTGAATCAGCATAGGCAAGCAACCGGATAATGGGCTTACACCATACTTGGCATATTCCGCCATCATCGCCTGCTGCTTCTGCATCTGGTCCTCAGGCTTGTTATACTGAGCTGTAGCAGCTTCGAGTTTTGGTTTCAGCACGCGCATCTTGGCTGAACTCATGTAGCTCTTCTTCACCATAGGGTAGGTGATGAGCTTGAGGAGCAAGGTGATGAGAATCAATACGATACCCATTGGGAACACGTTGCTCAACCAGTCGAATACGTAGAGTGTGAAGAAACGGTTGATCCAGCGGATGATAGGCCATCCCAGGTATACGAGCTTCTGGAATTCCAAGTCCTTGCCGAAGGTACTTTCCTTCTCGGTATTCTTCAGAATCTGGAAGTCGTTAGGACCGAAGTAAAACTCAAACTCAGATGCCTTCTTACCGGTTGGGTCGAAAGCTGTCTTCATCTTAGCCTGGAACTGCTTCAGATAGCCCGAACCCTTCTCCTGAGGGATAGATGTCATGAAAGCATCCTTCTCGAAGTTATCCTTTGCTACGATGATGGCAGAGAAGAACTGGTTCTTGAAAGATACCCAGTCGATGCTTTCTTCTATTTTCTCGTCAATCTTCTCGCTACCTTCGTTGAGGTGGTCGGTACCGCCTTCTACATTATGGTAGGTGAGGGTAGTGTAGCGGTTTTCGAACATGAAACCACGTTCCTGCTGGCGTGCCTTGTCGCTCCAGTCAACATCCATCTTATTATAATTAGGTGAGAACAGACCAGCCATACCATTTGCCTGAAGGCTCATGTGCAGCATGTAGTCATCGCCCAATGTATAAGTCAGGGTGAGCGTCTTGCCTTCATCAGCCACAGCGGTCATGGTTACAGACTTGTCGGTCACGTTGGATGGAGTGAAGTAAAGATCGCTGGTGATGATGTTGGCCTCCTTAGCCTCGAGCATGAACTTGAGGCTCTGGTCGTTACCGTCGAAGAGGGTTACGTCCTTGGCATCAGCCGAACCGTCTTTCACCTGCAGGTTGTGTCCCACATAGCCCTTGATGACAGCCTTCTCTACAGTAGCACCCTTGGTGTTGAGTGTTAATTCTACCTTCTCGTTTTTCAATACAATCTTCTTAGCCTGGCCTTTGAGTGCCGAATAGAAGAGGGCGGTTGAGTCAGCCTCAACCTTTGCTTTGGCATTAGTCTGGCGCTTAGCAGCGGCAGCCTTGCTGGCCTTTTCCATCTCGGCATGTTTAGCCTTGGCGATGGAGTCCTGAACAAATGCCGCTCTCTGTTCTTCGGCAGATGGCTGGTTATACCAGCTAAAGCCAATCAGTACTACGGCAATCAGGAGGAAACCGATAATGTTGTTCTTGTTCATTTTTTAAATTTGAAATTAAAGGAGTAAAGGGGGTCACTCCTTTAACTCCTAATATTTACTTTTTGTTTTCTATTGCTGTCTTTACGAAATCCATGAAAAGTGGATGTGGTTTCAGCACCGTACTCTGGTATTCAGGATGATACTGTGTACCTACGTACCACTTCAAGCCTGGGATTTCTACGATTTCTACCAGGTCGCTCTCAGGGTTTCTGCCTACGCACATCATGCCGTTCTTCTCGAATTCCTGCTGGAACTCGTTGTTGAACTCATAGCGGTGGCGATGGCGTTCCTGAATATGCTCCTTCTTGTAGATATTGAACACGCGTGAACCCTGTTTCAGCACACACTCGTAAGCGCCGAGACGCATGGTTCCACCCATGTTTGATATGTTCTTCTGCTCCTCCATGATGTCGATAACATTGTGTGGAGTCTTCTCGTCCATCTCGCGTGAGTTGGCATCCTTGTAGCCCAATACGTTGCGGGCAAACTCGATGACCATCATCTGCATACCCAGGCAGATGCCGAAGGTAGGGATGTCATGGGTGCGGGTATAGTGGGCGGCGATAATCTTGCCCTCAATGCCTCGCTGGCCGAAGCCTGGGCAGATGACGATTCCGTCCTGTCCCTTCAGCTGTTCTGCCACGTTCTCTTCTGTGAGATATTCTGAGTTGATGAAGGTAATCTTCACCTTGTGGTCGTTGTAGGTACCGGCATGCGAGAGACTCTCGCGGATACTCTTGTATGCATCCTGCAGGTCGTACTTGCCTACGAGACCGATGTTTACCACCTCTGTAGCCTTGTTTCTGCGGTCGAGGAATGTCTTCCAAGGACCCAGCGCAGGTGTTTCGCCGATAGGCTCGCCCATCTTGCGGAGGATGGCGGTGTCGAGGCCCTGGTTCTGCATGTTTACAGGCACCTCGTAGATGCTAGGAAGGTCTTCGCTCTGAATCACGCAGTCCAGGTCTACGTTACAGAAACTTGCTACCTTCTTCATGATTCCCTCTTCGAGATGCTTTTCGGTGCGGAGAATCAGGATATCTGGCTGAATACCTACGCTCTGCAGTTCCTTCACGGAGTGCTGGGTAGGCTTTGTCTTCAACTCGCCTGCTGCCTTCAGATAAGGCACATAGGTAAGGTGAACGTTGATGGCGTTCTTGCCCAGCTCCCATTTCAGCTGTCGGATAGCCTCCATGTAAGGGGCGCTCTCTATGTCGCCGATGGTTCCGCCAATCTCGGTAATCACAAAGTCATAGTGATACTTCTTGCCGAGCAGCTTCACGTTGCGCTTAATCTCGTCGGTGATGTGAGGCACCACCTGGATGGTTTTGCCGAGATAATCGCCACGACGCTCCTTGTCGATGACTGCCTTGTAGATACGACCAGTGGTGAGAGAATTCGCTTTCGTAGTTTGAATGCCGGTGAATCGCTCGTAGTGTCCGAGGTCGAGGTCGGTCTCCATACCATCTACCGTTACGTAGCACTCACCATGCTCATACGGGTTCAGTGTACCCGGGTCGATGTTGATGTATGGGTCAAACTTTTGGATAGTAATGTTGTAACCTCTTGCTTGAAGAAGTTTACCGATGGATGAAGATATGATTCCTTTACCCAAAGAAGAAACCACACCACCAGTTACGAAGATGTACTTTGTTTCAGCCACGATATTTATAATTTAAATTAGAATAATTTGGGTGCAAAGTTACGACATTTTTGTGAAATGAGCAAAAATATTTCTAATAAAGGGCATAGATTTATGAATTATTTATTACCTTTGTGCCCAAATTTATAAAATTAAGGTATGAAAATAAAATTTGGATTACTCGTTCTTGCGTTCCTTTCGGCTCTGTCGCCTGTTTTTGCCCAGCGCAAATTGAAGAAGGTGGAGCCCGGAGAGGCATCGAAGAACAGGTTGGCTGAAATCTATGCTGACTCGCTCTTGATGTGCCGTCAGCGCATCGATTCCATGAAGATGGATTCCGGGGATAGCAGATATGCCCAGCTCTTTACGCCGCTCACCTTCTATCATGGGCCGGCAGCCCGCATGTTGCGACTCAAGCCTCAGGATGGGGTGAAGGATTCGCTCGGAACGATGCTCGACCAGACGCTGATGGAGGTATATCTCAAGCGTCCTGACCTGGTGCGCAATACTGAGTCTCATCTCAAGGAGGTGGGAGCACCGCTGGCTGCGCAGAGCAAACCGAAGAAGAATCATCCTGATATCGTAGAGCAGGTGGCTCCGAAGGCGATTGAGGTGGATGCGGCGCCGATGGATATCGTCATCACTCGTCCTAACTTCTGGACCATAGGTGGCGATTATTATCTGCAGTTCCTGCAAAACTATGTTTCTGACAACTGGTATAAGGGTGGTGAGAGCAATTATTCGGTGCTCGGAAGAGTGACGATGTTTGCCAATTACAATAACAAGCAGAAGGTAAAATGGGATAATAAGGTGGAGATGCGCCTGGGGTATCAGACTTCGAAGGGTGATACGGTTCATACGCTGAAAACGAGCGATGATATGATACGATACACCGGAAAACTCGGTCTGCAGGCTTCTAAAAAGTGGTATTATACCATCCAGCTGATTGGTCAGACTCAGTTTACGCATGGTTACAAGAGTAATGACAAGACTGTTTATTCCGATTTCTTCTCGCCATTCAATCTGAACCTCTCTGTCGGTATGGATTATAATGTAGACTGGTTCAATCACCGCCTGAAGGGTAGTGTCCATCTGGCTCCTCTGGCTTTCAACTGGAAGTATGTGGGCAGAGCGTCGCTGGCTACGCGGTACGGACTGGATGAGGGGAAGCATGGCATGACCGATTATGGTTCTGAGTGTACCTTCGACCTGTCGTGGCAGATAGCGGATAATATCAAGTGGAAGACCCGTCTCTGGGGATACACCACTTACAAGCGTGCTGAAATAGAGTGGGAAAACACCATTACCTTCCAGTTTAACCGCTATATTTCTACCAACATCTTCCTCTATCCGCGTTTCGACGATGGTGTGAAGCGCAAGGATGATGATAGCTATTGGCAGTTTAAGGAATTCATGTCAGTAGGTTTCTCTTATTCATTCTAAGATAAGTAGTTGACAGTAAACACAATAAAGGCTCGTTCCTGTAGCAGGAGCGAGCCTTTGTTGTATCTGTTAGAATCGGAAGCAAACCTCGGCATCTGCCATGGAATAATTGTGCTTCGCGAGTGTTTTGTCGTTGATGAGCGCATACTCGGTAAGGATAGAGATTCGCTTGCCGATGTGGAAGTTCAAACCTGCCTCATACTGGGTTCTCTGCATGTTGCTCTTGCCGTTAGGCTGATACATGTCGTAACGTGCCTTCACGTCGATACGGCTGTTCTTTGGCAGCTGAGCCAATGGGGCGATAACCAATCCATATACACCCTGTGCCTTGTTGCCGATTTTTGCATTCAGATTGCAGTCCTTGGCGTTGGCATCGTTGAAGTTGGTGATGCTCTTGGCAAAAGCCTTGCCGGTAGAGTGGATGTACTCAGAACGTACGGTCCAGCCATCCTGCTTGTATTCGAATGAGAAGGCATAGCGGTTTTGGCTGAGCTTGCGAACGCCAGAGCGTTTCTGAATGTCGGCAGTATAGGAGGCATCATGCTCGTCGGTCCAGGTTCCCTTTCTTGCATAAGAACCGGTCCATCCGAAGGCACCGATGCGCATGCCGCTTACAGGCATTACCCATACACCACCAATCACATTCTTCTGCTGGTCAACGTCCTTGATATTGGTTCCCTGTCCGTTGAATACACCAATCTGATAGTGCAGCAGGTTTCTGCCGTTGGCATTCTTGAGGAAATCGCCCTGGAACTGAAGACCGATGTCACGGCCGTTGGATGCATGTTCTCCGGCACGGTCGCTGAAACCAGCCAGCTTGCTCACGTTCTGTGAATATCCCATGAAGCCCTGGTCGATAGGGTGCATCGGATTCTCAAAGGTGAACGGGTTCTTGAACTGACCGATTTTCACCTTGAAGTATTCATATTTCTGCCATTCAGCAAACAGATCCACCATTCTCGGACTGGAACCGAGGGTAGAGGTGTTGCCGTTGAACTGGATTTGAGTCTTCCAATAGAAGTCGCCTGCTATGCGACCTTCGAGAGCGATACGAGCCATACGGATGTTGAATGAGTTGGATTCAGCATCTTTCTGTCCGCTGTACTGATACTGGGTCATTCCATACCCCGACAATTTCACGTTGCTCAACCATGATGGTATTTCGATGATCTGCTTCTGCTGGGCGCTGGCTGAGACCGAAGCTACAGCCATGAGCGCCATGATGATGTTTTTCTTCATCTTGTTTCTATTTTGATTTCTAGGTTTATCTCTTTTCGAGCAATATCACGTTCTCTACGTGAGGGGTATGAGGGAACATGTCCACCGGCTGTACGGCAGCTACCTTATACTCCGCATCCATCAGCTGCAGGTCGCGAGCCTGGGTTGCCGGGTTGCAGCTTACGTATACGATGCGCTTTGGTGCTGCATTCAGGATGACGTTTATTACGTCTGGGTGCATTCCGGCACGTGGAGGGTCGGTGATGATGACGTCAGGTCGACCGTGCTGTGCGATGAAATCGTTGGTCAGGATATCCTTCATGTCGCCTGCATAGAAGAGGGTGTTCTCGATGTTGTTCACCTGAGAATTCACCTTGGCATCCTCTATGGCCTCTGGCACATACTCGATGCCGATTACCTTTTTTGCCTTGTGAGCCACGAAGTTGGCGATGGTTCCGGTGCCGGTATAGAGGTCGTAAACCAGCTCATCTCCGGTAAGGTTGGCAAACTCGCGGGCCACGCAGTAGAGGTGGTAAGCCTGCTCGGTATTGGTCTGGTAGAAACTCTTCGGACCCACCTTGAACTTCAGGTCTTCCATCAGTTCGTAGATATGGTCTTTTCCCTTGAAGAGGCTGAGTTCCAGGTCGTTGATGGTGTCGTTTCCCTTCTGGTTGTCTACATACATGAGCGATGTAATCTGAGGGAACTTGTCAGCCACCTGCTGCATCAGCTCCAATGCTCTCTGCTCATCGCCCTCCTCATCGTAGTGGAACTGGAAGACGAGCATCCACTCTCCGGTGTTCGAATTGCGGATCATCATGTTGCGGAGCAAACCGTGTTGCTCACGCAGGTCGTAGAAGGTATAGTCGTGAGAATCAGCGTATTCGAATACGAAGTTGCGGATCTCGTTGCAGAGGTCATCCATCAGCCAGCACTTCTTGATAGGATAAATCTTGTCGAAGGCTCCGGTGATATGGAAACCGATGGCATTCTGGGCGTGGCGCTCCTTGAGCGATGTTACGGTATCATCCTCTTTCTGAGGGAGCTGAGCCAGTTCCTCGGCGGTGAACCATCGTTTGTTGCTGCATCCGAACTCTATCTTGTTGCGGTACTCCTGAGTCTTCACGCTGCCCATGATAGGGCGGAACTCAGGTAGTTCAATCTTTCCGATGCGGGTGAGCTGGTCTTCCACCTGCTTCTGCTTAGCCTTGATTTGCTCTTCGTAAGGCAGGTTCTGCCATTTGCATCCGCCGCAGATGCCGAAGTGCTCGCACATAGGCTCCTGTCGCACCTCGCTCTTCTTGATGAAGCGAACCACCTTGGCTTCGCAATACTTATGTTTCTTCTTTACTACCTGCAAGTCGACAACATCTCCTGGCACACAGAAAGGTACGAAGATGACCTGCTCATCTACGCGTGTGATGCACTTACCCTCGGCTGCTACTGCCTCGATGGTGATGTTCTCTAACAGAGGTAATGGTTTACGTTTTCTTGCCATAATAATGTTTTGTATTTTTTTATGGGTGCAAAGATACTGCAATTTTATGAGAAATGCAAGAGTTGTCCCAAATTATTTGCGAGTAAAGTTAAAAAGGCGATTAAAGGTAAAAAAGTAAAAAGATTGTGAGGCGATAACAAAAGTAACAGGTAATATTCGGTGGTTGTAAAGAGATGAAATGTGAATGTGAATGTGAATTTGAAATGTAAGTGAAGAAAACGGACTGTCATGTGTATCCTTTTGTCAAGGCTGTTTATTGATGATTTTTGATAGTATATATTCTAATTGTACGTACGCGCGTACTTTATTATATATTAATTAAATGATATTAATGTCATTACATGCATTCTTTTTTCTTTGCTTACATTTCAAATTCACATTCACATTCACATTTTTATATCAAAGGTCACCTGTTACTTTTGTTATCGCCTCACAATCCTTTTACCTTTAAAATCCTTTTTTACCTTTTTATCCTTTTACCTTTAAATTGCGTCCCGACGCAGCCGTTGCTACATCGCGACGTGTCTGGCACTGCGTCGGGACGTAGCCATCGCTACGTCGTGACGCAGTTTCGGGCGCATCGGCAGGGAGGTAAAAAACATCAGAATGCAGGCTGCAATCCCGAGAGACTCACTTTCAGATTCGTCAAATATCTTTCTATCGTATACGGGATTGTTAATTTTCTGCCCGTGTGTGCGTCAACAGTATAAAATGTAATCTCGGGATAGCAAAAAAGCGTATAAAAGTTTGGTAGTATCAAATAAAAATCGTATCTTTGCATTACAAATAATAATTAGCAACGTAAAACGAAATAAAACATATACCTATAACAATTATGAACGAAAAAAGAGTTTATACATTCGGAAACGGAAAAGCAGAAGGCAATGCCCAAATGCGAGAAGTACTTGGTGGTAAAGGCGCGAATCTTGCCGAAATGAACCTGATTGGTGTACCTGTTCCTCCAGGTTTCACCATTACAACAGACACTTGTAATGAATATTATGAAGTGGGTGAGGAAAAAATCAAAGAACTTCTTCAGGACGAAGTGATGGCTGCTGTGGCTCATACTGAGGCATTGATGAACAGCAAGTTCGGTTCTGTAGAGAATCCACTCCTCGTATCAGTACGCTCAGGTGCACGCGCATCTATGCCTGGTATGATGGATACCATCCTCAACCTCGGTTTGAATGACGAGGTAGCTGAGGGATTGGTCAAGAAGACCGGTAACCCTCATTTCGTATACGATTCATATCGCCGTTTCGTACAGATGTACGGTGACGTCGTTATGGGACTGAAGCCTGTAAACAAGGAAGATATCGACCCATTTGAGGCTATCATCGAAAAGGTGAAGGAAGAGCAGGGCGTTACGCTTGACAAGGATCTCTCTGTAGAGTCGCTCAAGAAGCTCGTTGAACTCTTCAAGGCTGCTATCAAGGAGCAGACCGGTCAGGATTTCCCTACCAACCCAATCGATCAGCTCTGGGGCGCTATCTGCGCTGTGTTCCGTTCTTGGATGAACGAGCGTGCTATCCTCTACCGCAAGATGGAAGGTATTCCTGATGAGTGGGGTACTGCCGTATCTGTCATGGCGATGGTATTCGGTAACATGGGCGATACATCTGCTACAGGTGTTTGCTTCTCACGTGACGCTGGTAATGGTGAGAATCTCTTCAATGGTGAGTATCTTATCAACGCACAGGGTGAGGACGTGGTAGCCGGTATCCGTACTCCGCAGCAGATTACAAAGATCGGTTCTCAGCGCTGGGCTGAGCGTGCAGGTATCTCTGAAGAGGAGCGTGCTGCCAAGTATCCTTCTATGGAAGAGGCTATGCCTGAACTCTATAAGGAACTCGACGCGCTGCAGGATAAGCTGGAGCACCACTATCACGATATGCAGGATATGGAGTTCACCGTACAGGAAGGCAAACTCTGGTTCCTCCAGACTCGTAATGGTAAGCGTACAGGTACAGCTATGGTGAAGATTGCCATGGATCTCCTCCACGAGGGTATGATTGATGAGAAGACTGCTATCCTGCGCTGTGAGCCTCAGAAACTTGATGAGCTTTTGCATCCAGTATTCGATAAGCTGGCTCTTTCTAAGGCTAAGGTCATCACACAGGGTCTCCCTGCATCTCCAGGTGCTGCCTGCGGTCAGATTGTATTCCACGCTGACGATGCTCAGGAGTGGCATGAGGACGGCAAGAAGGTGATCATGGTTCGTATCGAAACATCTCCAGAAGACCTCGCTGGTATGTCAGCTGCTGAGGGTATCCTTACCGCTCGTGGTGGTATGACTTCTCACGCTGCCGTTGTAGCCCGTGGTATGGGTAAGTGCTGTGTATCAGGCGCCGGCTCTATCAACGTAGATTACAAGACTAAGACTGTAGAGATTGAAGGCGTTGTTTACAAGGAGGGTGATTATATCTCTCTGAACGGTACTACAGGTCAGGTTTACGCAGGACAGATTGAGACAAAGGCTGCAGAACTTTCAGGCGACTTCAAGGAGCTGATGGATCTCTGCGACAAGTATACAAAGATGGAAATCCGTACCAATGCGGATACTCCACACGATGCTGAGGTAGCCCGTGCATTCGGCGCCAAGGGTATCGGTCTGACACGTACAGAGCACATGTTCTTCGATGATCAGAAGATCGTTGCCATGCGTGAGATGATTCTGGCAGACTCTGTAGAGGGTCGTGAGAAGGCACTTGCCAAGCTCCTCCCATATCAGAAGGCTGACTTCTATGGAATCCTCAAGGCAATGGATGGCTGCCACGTGAACATCCGCTTGCTCGACCCACCTCTCCACGAGTTCGTACCTCACGATTTGGCTGGTCAGGAGACCATGGCTAAGGAGATGGGCGTAAGCGTAGAGGAAATCAAGAAGCGTGTAAACTCTCTGGCAGAGAACAACCCTATGCTCGGTCATCGCGGTTGCCGTCTCGGTATCACATTCCCAGAGATTACGGCCATGCAGACTCGTGCCATCCTCGGTGCAGCTTGCGAGTTGAAGAAGGAGGGTTACAACCCATGTCCTGAAATCATGGTTCCGCTCATCGGTACCGTTCAGGAGCTCAAGCAGCAGAAGTCTATCATTCTCGCTACTTCTAAGGAGGTATTCGCTGAGTACGGCGTAGAGGTAGAATTTGAGATTGGTACCATGATTGAGATTCCTCGTGCTGCCCTTACAGCAGGTCAGATTGCAGAGGAGGCTCAGTACTTCTCATTCGGTACTAACGACTTGACACAGATGACCTTCGGTTATTCTCGTGATGACATCGCTTCATTCCTCCCTGCATACATGGAGAAGAAGATCTTGAAGGTTGACCCATTCCAGGTTCTCGACCAGGAGGGTGTTGGTCAGCTCATCAAGATGGCTGTTGAGAATGGTCGTGCTACCCGTCCTAACCTCCGCACAGGTATCTGTGGTGAGCACGGTGGTGAGCCTTCATCAGTTAAGTTCTGCGCTAAGGTCGGTATGAACTACGCATCTTGCTCACCATTCCGCGTGCCTATCGCCAGACTTGCGGCGGCACAGGCTGCTGTAGAGGAGTAAATCTCTTCTGAAAGAAGATTGTACGATTAATGATTAGATAATTAGAGGAAAGTGTTTCGTAATGAAGCGCTTTCCTCTTTTTCGTCTTTTTTAGGTTAAATTTCGAAAGAAAATGAGCAAATCATTTGCAAGTTACATTTATTTTCCGTAATTTTGTCGGAAAATAGAGAAATATGACTGCAAGAGAAGATAGAGAAAAGGAAAAATTTACCAAGGAAACTGTAGTAAAGTATTTCTTTGATATGAGTAAATCCACCTATACTATTATGGTTTTAGGTGGGTTGGCTGCATTATTTGGTATAGTTGAGACTAATGAAAGCGGTACCATAAGTGCCATTTTGTTGGGCGTAGTGTTGTCTGCAGTCTTATCAATTATTGGTTATGTAATTTCTAAACGTTAAGAGTATGAATACATTGGCTTTAACTTTTGCAATATGCTTGGTTCCTGCAACAGCATTTTTGATATGGCTCTTTACTCCTTGGGGAAAGAAGTGGTCGAAGGAATTGTAGTGATGAAGAAGATAAAATATATATTATGTGCTTGCCTGATGATGGCAAGCTTGGGCATGGAAGCCAAGTCGATGAAGGACTTGCTGGTTTCGATGCCCGATTCTGTTGTGCCTTATCTCAACCACAACCTGCGGCTGGAATTTGCTGAGCTGCAGGAGATGGGAGTGAAGGCGGAAGTGAAGAATCTGTTAGGCGAAACGAGTGTGATGGATACGCTGACTGCTGATTTCGTTCAGTTGAGAACGAGTAAGAGCGCTACTTTGCAGATGAAGAAACTGCCATCGGCTAACGGCGATTCGCTGCTTTGCGTGGTGAAGACTTTTGCCGGAGTAGAGAAGGAGAGTGAACTCTATCTCTTTAATCAGGATTGGCAAGAGCAGGATGCCAGCAGGATTTTCGATGGGAAATCTTTGCAGCAACTGGCTTCCGGACTTGTTGCCAAACCCGATACGATGAGCGAGGCTAAGTTTGAGGAACTCAAGGGGAAAATTGAACTCAAAATCGTGAGTGCTCTGCTCCTGCAACATGAAAACAGCCTCGTAGTGCGCTTGGCTTTACCTTTCGTGTCTGCTGACGATAAGAAGGCTATAAATGCAATAAAAGTGCAAAGAAAATTTAATTGGAACGGTAAAACTTTTAAGGAGAGTTAAATTCTCGAAGTTTTTTGCTATAAACTATTGCAGGTTACAAGATTATTTGTACCTTTGCATCGTGTTTTTCATGGTATTAGATTATTAAGGTTAATAAAAGATTGGTTGTCGTGAGACAATCAATTTTTTTTGTCCCTATCTGAAGGCATCAGCCCCTTGTCTTACCCATCGGCTGGAGGCCGTTGGTTCAGACCGCAGGGCGATGTTTAGAAGATAACCATTCCGATGATACCGCAGATGAAAAGCAGCAGGATAGGGTTGGTCTTTCTGAATTTTGTGAAGTAGAAAGCAGCCAGAAACAGCACGATGCTTGCTCCGAAGACAAACGGATTGTCGGTTGGTGATCCGAAGTTCTCTTTATTCATCAGGAGAACGGCGGCAGCAGCTATCAGTCCGATGATGGCAGGGCGGAGTCCCGCAAAGATATCCTTTACGATTTTAGAATCCTTGTGCGTAATCAGATAGCGGCTGATGAGAATCATGATGATGAAAGGCAGCCACATGATGGAGAGCGAAGCCAATACCGAACTCAGACAGGCTGCCCAAGTAGGATAGCCGTCGTGAAGGCAGGCGGTATAACCTACGTAGGTGGCACAGTTGATTCCGATAGGTCCCGGTGTAGACTGGCTGATAGCCACAATATCCGTAAACTCAGCATTGGTAAGCCAATGGTTCTTCACTACCGTCTCGTTATGGATGAGCGAAAGCATCGCATATCCGCCACCAAAATTAAATGTACCAATCTTGGTAAATATCAGAAATAACTTTAGAAATAGCATAATCTCTATATTTTTACTTTTTTACCTTTTTACTTTTTTACCTTTCCATAGAGCCATCCCAGCACACCGGCTGCGATGATGATGTAGATAGGGGAGATACCGAAAGCTGCAATCAGCAGACAGCAGACAACGGGAATCCAGATGTTGTAGCGGTTGATGTTTGCCGTCTTTGCCATCTTGAAGCAAGGCGCAGCAATGAGCGCTACCACGGCAGGGCGCACACCCATGAAGAACTTACCCACCCAATAATTGTCCTTGAAATGCTGGAAGAACATGGCGATGATGAGAATGGCGATGATAGAAGGCAGGGCGATGCCTATGGCACCCACAATGCCTCCCCAGACTCCCTTCAGCTTATAGCCGATATGACTCGCCATGTCGATGGCGAAGATGCCCGGAGTGGTCTGAGCCACTACCATGATATCCATGAACTCCTGTTTGTTCATCCACTGGTTCTTGTCTACAAATTCCTGTTCCATGATCGGTATCATGGCGTAGCCTCCACCTAGCGTGAATGCCCCGATTTTATTGCACGTGAGGAAAAATTTTACTAACATATCAGTTGCTTCTATATTATTTTTCTCTTATATCTGTTGAAATCGGCTGCAAAAATACACATAATTTGTTAAATATGCTAGCTTTCATGCGGATAATCTTCAAAATCGTGTGCTTTTTACCCGAAAATTTGTATCTTTGCAGCTAATATTTTATAATAAAAAGACATTAAACTATGAATCTGAAAGTACGCCTAGCAGTGATGAACTTCCTGGAGTTTGCAGTTTGGGGAGCTTATCTTACGTCTATGGGCAACTATCTCGGCAAGGCTGGGATGGGTGCCGAGATTTCCTGGTTCTATACCATACAGGGAATCGTATCTATTTTTATGCCTACATTGATGGGCATTGTGGCAGATAAGTATATCCAGCCGCAACGTCTTTTGGGCTATTGTCACCTTTTGGCAGGTGCAGCCATGATAGGTCTGTTCGGTATGGGACAGGCTAGTCAGACTCCTAATGAGGCAATGTTTATTGCCGTTTACACCTTCAGCGTGGCTTTCTATATGCCTACATTGGCATTGTCAAATACTTCGGCATTCAGTATATTGAAGAGCAACGGGCTCGACACCGTGAAGGCTTTTCCGCCAATCCGTGTGTTCGGAACCGTGGGCTTCATTCTCACGATGTGGATTGTGAACTGTGCTACCTGGGACAACGGTTCATTCTCGTTCCTGTTGAGCGAGAACGCCCATAAGTTCCAGTATACCCATTATCAGTTCCTGGTATCGGGTGTGCTCAGCATTCTTCTCTTCCTCTATTGCTTCTCATTGCCAGCCTGTCCTATCGTGAAGAAAGAGACAAAGAGCTGGGTAGAGACATGGGGTTTCGATTCCTTCAAACTCTTCAAGAGCCGTGAGATGGCGATGTTCTTCATCTTCTCTTGCATGCTCGGTATGAGTCTGCAGGTAACCAATGGTTATGCCACTCCGTTCATTACCAGTTTCAAGGGTGATCCTGCGATGCTCGATACTTTTGCAGCTAACAATGCTACGCTCCTGGTATCCATCTCTCAGGTGGCCGAGGCGCTCTGCATCCTTCTCATTCCGTTCTTCCTGAAGCGTTATGGCATCAAGGTTGTGATGCTCATCGCCATGTTGGCATGGGTTTTGCGATTCGGCTTCTTCGGATTGGGCAATCCTGCATTTCCGGGTGTTACCTTCTTTATCCTCTCATGCATCGTTTACGGTGTAGCCTTCGACTTCTTCAATGTGTCGGGCGGTCTGTTTGTAGACCAGAAATGTGATGTGAAGGTAAGAGCATCGGCTCAGGGACTGTTCATGCTGATGACCAACGGTCTGGGAGCATCTATCGGAACCATTCTCGCAGGTATGGTCATCAACCATTACTGCCACTGGACAGATGACGGCTACCTGATGGGTGACTGGAAAACCTGCTGGTTCATCTTTGCCGGTTATGCGCTCGTGGTAGCAGTAGCCTTTGCTGTCCTTTTCCGTCCGAAGAAAGAACAGAAATAAGAAAGAAAAAGGTCATACTCAACGCGAGAGTAAAAGCAGAATGTTACGTAAGAATATAAATAAATTTAAATAAAGAAAGGGTACATAATGATGTTGTACAAACTTAAACTCGCTGCCTGTTTTGGCATTCCGGAAGCTTTCGGGACATGTATTATTAGTTTGGTAGACGAAGCCGAAAAAAGAGCTTTGTCTATTATGACTACTGAATATGTAGCAGAGCAGCTGAAGGCATGTAATTCGAAAACTTCTGATTTTAAAAATGATGTGATCTCTGTACTTTGGACACTATTTGACAGGCTCAATGTTGACGATTTCTATCTCGAATTCGATGCTACGCCAGAGAGGGGAGTATATGCTACTCTTGTGAATAAAATCACAAATGAACGTATGAGCATCAAGACTGACCAGGCTGTGTTGCTGTCTGTGGCTGCGGATATAGAAATGTATACAACAGAGCTGGTTATAAAGGAAATTTCTACTCCTTTTAATAAAAATGATATGAGTTCGACTTCTTGTGCGGTACCTATTTCGGCTTTGCCAGACCAGATGCTTGAGAAGGCATTGGATTGTGCCATTAATGAAGAAGATTACGAAACAGCCTCAGCCATTCGCGATGAGATAGAGCGCCGCAAAGGCAAAAAAAGTGAATAATTAAAGGATATTCTTGCGGAATAACAGAAAATAAAGAAGAAAAAGTAACAATAAGAGGAAATGAAAGAAGTTAGATTTTTCTATGTGCCAGATGCGGCTACACAGACAGAACTGCCTCAGGAAGAGGCTACTCATGCACTCAGGGTTTTGCGTATCCAGGCGGGGGACGAATTGTTCCTGATGGATGGCAAGGGGGTGTTCTACCGTGCAGAAGTTTCGCTGGCTACCAACAAACGGTGCATCTATGAGGTGAAGGAGGTTATGCCGCAGCAGCCTGCCTGGCGAGGACACATTCACCTGGCCATCGCCCCGACAAAGATGATGGACCGCATTGAATGGATGGCAGAGAAGGCTACGGAAATCGGCTTCGATGAAATCTCTTTCCTCAACTGCAAGTTCTCTGAACGCAAGGTCATCCGCATAGACCGCATCGACAAGATTGTGGTTTCTGCCGTCAAGCAGAGCCACAAGGCTTGGAAACCTGTAGTCAACGAACTGCAGAACTTTAAAGATTTTATTACGGCTCCCCGCAATGGCAGAAAGTTTATCTGCCATTGTTATGAGGAGATAGAAAAGAAAGACTTTTTTGCCGAGATTTCCAAGTCATGCCCAACTGATGATTCTGCCGGAGCAGCCCAGGAGGGTACTGATGACATCACCGTGCTGGTAGGACCTGAGGGCGATTTCTCTATCGATGAGGTGAGACTGGCCCTGGAAAACGGATATGAGAGTGTTTCGCTTGGCACCAGTCGCCTCCGTACGGAAACAGCAGGATTGGTGGCTGTCAACATGTGCCATCTGGCAAGAGCTTTATAATATTTACTAGTGTGATGAAAAGATTGTATAAGAGTTTGATGTTCATGTGCTTGGCTGTCGTATTGGGATTGCTGAGCTCATGCTCGGGCACTGACTATCTCAATGCCATTCCAAAGAAAAGTACTGCGCTCATCTCTGTTGACATGCAGCAGATGGCATCCGGCAAAAGCGATGAAGACAAGGCGGGAATGCTAAAGTCTCTGCTGCACGTTGAGGATGCATCGAAGTGTGGCATCGACATCTCAGAGAAGATATTCCTCTTTGAGAGTGCTGATGGCAACCTCGGACTTTGTGCCAAGGTGAGCGATGAGGGCGATGTTGAAGACTGGCTTGCTTCGCTTGCCAAACAGCATATCGCTACAGAGGTGAAGGAGCGCAAAGGCTTTCATTTCTCTGTATTGAAAAATTCGTGGCTGGTCGGCTTTTCTGATCAGGCACTCCTCGTTATGGGACCGGTTGTAGCCGATGCGCAGGCCCAGCTCCAGCAGCAGATGGTGAAATATCTGAAGGCTGATGAGGACGAAGGTATTACCGCATCGCCTATGTTCGAGCGACTGGAAACCATCACTTCGCCTATGGCTATGGTGGCTCAGGCTCAGGCGCTGCCGGAGAAGTTCGTAGCTCCATTTACCCTTGGCACGCCTAAGGATACCGACCCTTCGCAGGTAGTGATTGCTGCTGAGATGGACGTGAAAGACGGTATCCTGCAGGTGAAGGGAGAAACCTTCTCCTTTAATAAAGAAATATATGAGGCCCTGAAGAAGGCGGCTCAAACCTATCGTCCGATTAAAGGCAGCTACGTCAAGTCGATGCCTGCTGATGCCCTGGCGGGTATCTTCATGAACGTAAAGGGCGAGCAGTTCCTGCCGATGATGCAGAGCAACCGCAGCCTTCAGACCCTCCTGATGGGTATCAACCAGGCTATCGATATGGATAATATCATCCGTAGTGTGGATGGGGATATGGCTATCGTGTTGCCTTCGCTTACGGATAACAATATGCAGATGACGATGGCTGCTAAACTGTCGCATGCCAAGTGGTTGGGCGATGTTGATTATTGGAAAACTTCATGTCCGGCTGGTGCGAAGATAGCCAATTGGGGCAAGAATGCTTACTTCTATACCGACGGCAAGACCTCGTTCTATTTCGGTGTGACGGATGACAAGCAGTTCTTTAGCGGAAGCGACCAGCTGATGGCGCAATATGCCGTGAAACCAAGTAATCATCCGATAGATGCAAAGATTCAGAAACTCATCGTCGGTCAGAAACTGGCAATGGTCATCAATCTCGCCAAGAGTTCTGATAGTGACGGCTCGGGCAAGGATGATGCCATCTCTACCGTAACCGGTCTGCTCACCCCTGTCTTCGGAAATCTTACTTCGGTGGTCTATACTTTAAAGGTAAAAGATTAAACATTAAACATAAAAAAAGTGGAAAAGATTCAGCTTCATTCCGTTCTCCCACAGGTTTTTGCCCAGCGCAACGACCTGGATTCAGAGATATGGAAGCAGGATGTTACCTTCGAGAAAGGTCATCTTTATCTTATCGAGGCAGAGAGTGGCAGCGGAAAGAGTACTTTCTGCAGCTATGTGCTCGGCTATCGTCACGACTACAGCGGAAGCGTGATGTTCGACAATGATGTTACCGCCAACTACAAGGTGAAAGACTGGGTAGAGATGCGCAAAAAGCACATCAGCCATCTCTTTCAGGAACTCCGTCTCTTCCCTGAGCTTACTGCCCTGGAGAATGTAGAAATTAAGAACAAAATAATCGGATTCAAGACGCGTGAGCAGATTCTTAAATGGTTTGAGATGCTCGGTATTGCTGATAAGGTAGATGCCAAAATCGGCAGAATGTCGTTCGGACAGCAGCAGCGTGTGGCAATGATGCGTGCACTCTGTCAGCCTTTCGACTTCATTCTGGCTGATGAGCCTATTAGTCACCTCGACGACAACAATTCGCGCATCATGGCAGATATCATGATGACCGAAGCGAAGGAGCAGGGGGCTGGCGTCATTGTAACCAGTATCGGTAAGCACATGGGCTTGCCCTACGAGCACGTGTTTAAACTTTAGTAAAGTTAATAGTTGACAGTTTATAGTTTATAGTTAATAGCAAGTTTGCTATAAACTGAAAATTATAAATTATAAATTTAAAATTTAAAATGAATCTCGTTTGGAAATTATTGCGTCAGCATATCAGCATACCTCAGTTTGCGGGCTTTGCCTTCGCCAATCTCTTTGGTATGCTCATCGTTCTTTTCGGCTTCCAGTTTTATCAGGACGTGCTGCCTGTCTTCACTCAGGAAGACAGTTTCATGAAAGCCGACTACCTCATCATGAGCAAGAAGATAGGTATGGGAAATACCATCAGCGGCCGTTCCAATATCTTCTCGGGTTCTGAAATCGATGAAATCGGAGACCAGAAGTTTGTGAAGAAAATAGGAAAATTCACCTCTACTGAATATAAGGTAGATGCCCAAATGGGTGTAAACGGCGTGAACGTTCTAAATAGCGAACTCTTCTTCGAGAGTGTGCCTGACGGTTTTGTTGATGTGCCGCTCAAGAACTGGAAATATACGCCGGGAACTCAGGAGGTGCCAATCATCCTCCCGCGTACCTATATTAATATGTATAACTTCGGTTTCGCCCAGAGTCATTCGCTCCCTAAAATCAGCGATGGACTGATGGGCATGATTGATTTCAATATCCAGATTCAGGCTGGTGGCAAGAAAGAGCAGTTCAAGGGAAAGGTAATCGGTTTCTCTTCGCGACTCAACACCATCCTTGTTCCACAGGCATTCATGGACTGGAGTAACCAGGAATTTGCGCCAAACCAGAAGAGCGATCCTAACCGCCTCATCGTAGAGGTAGGAAACCCAGGAGACGAGAACATCACTAAATACCTGGATGATAATGGTTATGAGGTAGAGACAGACAAACTGGATGCAGAGAAGACTACCTATTTCCTCCGCATGATGGTATCGATGGTGATGATTATCGGTTTGGTTATCTCTGTCTTGAGTTTCTACATTCTGATGCTCAGCATCTATCTGCTGGTACAGAAGAATTCTTCTAAGTTGGAGAATCTTCTTCTGATAGGTTACAGTCCGAACAATGTAGCAAAGCCATATCAGGTGCTCACCATCGCGCTGAACATCGTGGTACTCATCATCGCGTGGATCATCCTCTTCTTCCTTCGCGATTACTACATGAGCTTCATTGAAACCCTCTTCCCTGATATCGACGAGGGTACCATGCTCCCAGCCATCGCCCTGGGTCTGTTCCTGTTCCTGATAGTTTCTATCCTGAACATCGTAGCCATCCGTCGCAAGGTAATGAGCATCTGGCAGCGAAAGGAGTAAGGCACCTAGCCCCCGCTCTAGCAGCAAGTAGTAAGGTTTGAATAAGGTGTAAGTTAAGAGCAAGGAAGTAAGTTAAGAGCTAGGTGTAAGGGAGCCTAGCCTCCGTTCCAGACGATTCCATCGCCTGTCATAAAAGCTCAGTCCCCCGCTTTTAGCCCCCAGAAAAACTATAAGCAAACCCCCGTTATAAATAACAAATTAAAGAAAATCTGCGTTATTTGCTTAACGCAGATTTTTTTTATGTTACAAAACACATTTTTTCATGCTGTTGTAACACTTATATCGAATTTTTTGTTTAATTTTGCACCCGTAATAGATATTTTGGGGCTATTCCCCCGTATTATTAATTAATTTTTAAAAAAAGGTATGCTGAAAAGATTGCATTTACTTCTGGCTTTGTTCATCCTGACGGTGAACGCTGC
>OGPO01000092.1_pt1 | contig 78156 bp, 109 predicted proteins | sample 1553041 | NCBI WGS metagenome assembly OGPO01 (sample SAMEA2580281, study PRJEB22360) | human gut metagenome | biome: human gut; feature: human-associated habitat; material: faeces | place: Denmark | collected 2008/2010 | reverse complement strand
TATAAGCCAATCCTAAAAGCCTTATATGATTGATGATTATAAGTATATGTATTTATATACGCCTTATATATATAGGATGATGTTATGGATATTTGATTTCTTTTGTGTTTTGGGGTAGAGGGTATTAGAATCCTGGCTTTAGGTTGAGATGCCTTAATACTTCCCTTAGTTCGGAATCTGTATAAGCCTTTGCCTTTTGGATTGGGATGTTGTTATGGTTTGAGGCTATGATGATTGCCTTTTCTTTTGATACCTTAATTGATTTTCTTTGTTTCATAGGTTATTATTTGGTTGTGGGCATATCTTCTTTTTCTACCCAGATTTTATCTATGGTGGTTCTATGGAACCTGCCTTCGGTATTTAGGATTATGGCCATTTGATAACCTGAACCACAGTGCCAATGTTGGATATATCCCTTGTATACAACATCAGTGTAAAGCCCAGTATCTTCATCCCTTTCTTGACTGGTGTAATGTACTAAAATGTCTTTCATAGCTTTATTTGGATTTAGGGTAGAACTTATTCTTGAGAGCGGTGTAATTCCTTGTAGAGTTCAGATAACTTTGCATTGAGTTGATTCATTGAGAGATCTCTTAATTCTCTGTATTCAGTGCATTTCATAGTATAGATGATTATGAGTAATAAGTATCATCTGCCCAGTTTTCTCCTACGACATCCTGGATGTTTTGGATTTTCTTCGGTTGGGATTGGAATGAATCTCTTTCCTTCACAGAAGGTATAACATCCTCCTCCCTCTTCCAATGGTTTCTTACATTTTAGGCAGATATCAGTTGAATTAGAGTTCATCTCCGAGTCTTTCATAGTTTATGGCCTGTATAAGATTATTTGATTTTTAAGCTTTAGCTGGTGAATTTACCAGTCAATTTCTATGTACCACTTAAAGAAATGTAAGTCAAGATACCTATAAGATATATTTAGGGTTATGGTGGGAAATATAACCCATTCAACAGGATAATCTTGGGTGTTGAATGTGATACTCGGTTTCATGATTAGTATTTTATTTGGATGATTACCCAAGAAACTATCAGTATTACAGCTACCAGGATTATCCATTCCAGTAATGCTTGCAATAATAACTTAAGTGTTTTCATATCCAGCTATCTTTGAGTTACTAGATTGGGTAGTAGCAGCGGATAGAGATGATACCTCCGTGATTGCGGATTACCCATGTTTGTTCGTATTCGAAATAATCCAGAGACTCGTAAATATCGAATACTGATTTCAGTTCTGTATTTGTACCACCAAATATTTCCGTACCCGGAGCCGGTGTGAAGGTGAAAGTATGATGACCACCATACTGATTGTTTCTGGTCTCTATCTTAGTGAGGAGCATACCATATCTCCGGAGAAATTCCCTGAATGTGCATTGGAAATACATTTCGGGGTCTGTCATGCCTTGTCTTTTGCACCATCCGTGAACTTTCTTCAGGAGGTATAAGTAATTGTCTGGTTGTTTTTTCATGGCCTTAATTTATTTAATTAATTATTATCTTATTTCCTATATACAAATATAGCAAATATTTTGTAATTATGCAAATAAATATTGAAGGCCTTTACCAGCGTTCGTCTTCGATAGTGATGCGAATGTGGACATTTTGTTGAGGATGCTCCTTTAACCATCTCTCAATCTCTCCAGCCCTTTCGAGACTGTCTATATAATCTGGAGCTAAAGCCTTAACTGTTTCATAAGGTAAGCTCCCATCGGGATTTATCCAGGGTTTAGCAGGTGGCTCTTTTACCTGGTTTTTATTCTCGATTACTGCTATCATGACTAAGATAAGGGTAATAGCAACGACTACCAGTATGAATCTTGTCATAGCACTTTCTTCTTGATTTTTCATGAGACTTTATCTTTTAGTTGAACATTGTGAGCTGACATGAGTTCAGCTTTTGACATGAACTCTTTCATGTGACTCTCTTTAATGAGAGTGAGTACCTTCTCTCCTGTCTTGGTGTTGACCATCATGGTAGGGAGTACCTTAGACATTTTAGGTAATCCATCTTTACCGGGTTCCAAGTCCTCAATTAACTTTATCTCCGTTTCTGGGTCTAACTCCAGTATGTACGGAATCAATTCAAACATTTTCATAGCTTTGACTTTATGATATCCCTGATACCTATTAGTTTTAACTTTTGTTCAGGAGTTAAACCTGGGTCCTTCATTGCTTTGTTGACTTCAATATATAACTCCTGCATCTTTATTCTATAGAGAGGCCCTTTGATATGTTTACATACCCAGTTGTATTCTCTACATATTTTGTTGATTGAACTCATGCCCTGATGGTTATTACTAATCCCAGGTTACAGCTCCCTACCAGTACTTCATCATCCCCGGTAGAGAGAATCTCCTTCAATTGGGTTAATACCCCTCGGAAATCCATCCGAGTTGCTCCTTCTGATTCATGGAACTTAACCAAAAGAGTATGCTTATATGACTGAGGAATGCTGTCCTGGTCATATTTAATCTCTACTTTATAATCGTAGAGTTCCAGCCCAAGTCGAGAATCCAGTTCTTCTACCATTTCAGTGTAAGTGTCCTGGATTGCTTCTTTAATGCAATCTACCTCTTCTTCCCGAATATTTCCCAAGTTATATGATTCCTTGAGACCCGAGAGCATAACCTTTTTATAATCTTTCATAATTGTAGGGTTTTATTTCTTTTTCTTTATACAAATATAGATATAATATTTTTAATATGCAAATAAAACTTCTCGGCATTGGGATGTAGAAAGAGATTCTAGAAACTTTAGTTCCCCTTTGGGTCTAGTTTTCTTAGTAACACAAAAAAGACCTCTAGAAAAGAGGTCTTAATGGTCCTTTATTTATTAGGCCTTAGCTGGTATGAGAACCGGTTTGTAATAGATATCTCCTTCTGGTATGAGAGGATGTTTGAACAGCTCATATTCCAAGGCTGAATTATCAGGAAACTCTACGAGGATACATATACCGGAATATACTTTCCACCCGGGTCTGTCTTTGATATCATCACTGAATAGGCTTATAATATCTATCCGTACTTTGTTCTCCACTGGTTTTGTACCGAACAATTTATTAGTAAAGTTAAGTACTATACCTTTGATAGTGGGGTAATACTTCGGGTCGTACGTTTGGTACATTGAGTGGCAGTAAAGTCTGCTTGCCCGAATTAAAAGGTCTATTTTCTTATTAATGTGCATAGTTATAAAAAGGTTAACGTTACATGATTTTGTCGAATACAAAGTAATTAGTAGCTTCGTTCATAGGAAGATAATGAGTCTTCTCCATAAAGTCTGGTCCGGCTATAGTTATAGCCCTCACGTTGTTTGCTTCATCATCCTCTACATTGAGAATCATACCGATATTTGTATGAGTATCTGCATGGGCTACTCCTAATAGCATTCCGGGACAAATATCATCCATGACTTGCATATCGATATATTGTCCATCTTCTGATATGGTATCTACATATTTACCATTCTCTACATACTGGAATAGATTGCACCAACCCGTGATAGTATGTATCTTTATTTTAGTTGCACAGGCAGATGCTGATAAAGTTACTTTACTGTTTGTACATAGCCAACCCTGTCGATTGACTTTTTCATCGGTAAAGACAATGTCTTCCTGATAAGGAGGATAAGGTAACCCGAATACCTTAATCTTCTTACCCTCATTGATAAGTTGATTGACTCTAGCTACCACTTTGGTCGCAGTTAAAACTTCTTTCATAGTAGGTGTTTGTTATAGATTGAACTGAATTTCTGCTTTATATCCTGGCTCTAAACTCCCTGCCGTAAAGGGTATACCCAAATAATGAGGATATGGATTATGCCAGATGTTGTGGTTAGATAGTTGTTCAGAAGCTTCCTTGATATTATCTTCTCCCGAGATATAGAATCTTATCTCTTTCTCATTGGCCGAAACTACTTTGAGAAACCCTTGTACAGTTATATTAACTGTAACCTCCCGAGCTTTAATTATTAAGTCCATAACCTTTTAATTTTTGTTTATACAAATATAAGAAATTAAATCTAATTTTGCAAATAAAAATCAATGGTTATCTTCGAGTTCTGGGTCTATTTCTTCGTAGTCTATCCCCTCTTCTATTTCTCGTCGGATTTGATGATGGTCCTCTTCAAAGGCTTTTAAGGCACCATGGTAGTCTCCTGTTACGCTATCCAATTCGGCCTTCTTGAGAGTTAAGCCCTCTTTATCTCCTCTATTACCCTCTTGTTTTGTTGCAACAACAACTGGTAATTCTTTAAAGTCATACTGATTTTCTACATATTCTATCTCTTTTATACCACCCTTGTCAGCAAGCTCTTTTTGAATCATAGACATGGCTATATCACGGGTTAGTACTGGTTCAGACTCACCCGTATTGTTGAATTGATTGTTCTGTTGGTTGAAGATATTTACAGTACCGCCACCAGACACTGCCCGTACTAAACTCTGAAGAGAGGTTGTGGACTGTTGCTTTAATCCAATGGCTTTATTGACTTCTGCAGTTATAAATGGAGCATATCTTCCCCCCTGAGAATCCCTGAGTATTTGTAGCTGTTGACTTATTTCCATACGGTCTTCCAGTGCCCAGCCTATGCAAGCCCCCATCAGAGAATCAGCAATTTCATCCATCTTATTACGGTCAAATAGGCCGTTGTCTAGAAACGTTTGTTTCATCTGCATCTGAATAATTGACGGTTCACATTTTAGAAAATCTGAGAGCTCATTTACTGAATAAACCCTTGCCCACAATCTCCCATTGTTTACTATCCAGGTATGGACAATGAACTTGGTCAAATTCTTGAGAGCTTCATCATCTCCAGCATTAGCCTGTATGGCTAATTGGGTTATCCCTAACCCCCTTGGGAATCGTGGAACTATCTTTGATTCTTTCATAATGGTTGATTTTGGTATCTAATAGTTAATCCCCATGAAAATAAATAAAAAGGCCCTATTATGGCAAGGGCCTTTTTGAATTAACTCTTTGATAGTCAGGTTGCTGGATCACTGGAATAGGCTTACCTTCAATTTAGATGAGCTTATTGACAGCTTGAATTCAGTGATATGTTTTTCGAACTTAAGCTGGTTACTCAGTGATAAAAGTCCTAAAAACAGCTGATCTACATGTTTGGGATAGATTAACTCTATAGTAACCGAATTAGGTTTATATTCAAACCCCAAATTTACCTCTTCTTCGCCCTTCTCCTTGTAGGTAGACAGGATATTTTCTTCTACCATAGTAGCCAAGGTTAAAAATGTCCTCATAAAATCTTAGTAACTTTAGAGTCTTGTATTATTAGGATTTACTTCTTTCCCTTTGCTTTAGTAGCCTTTACCTTGCCCTCCTTGGCCAAATTTTGGGCAACTCCGTAGGCAACTACGGCCTCCAATATTGGCCTCATTCTCTTTTCTTTCTCCTTGGCTTCTTTTTGCCTTTCTTCTTCCTCTGCCATAAGTTTAGCTTCTCTTTCCTGGGCCTTTTTACGCCTCTCTTCTATTTCCTCATGAATATTAGGGAATAGGTTTGCCCTGAGAGGTATTACATGAAGGGCAAAGAATGCTGAGAATAATCCATCGGATAAAGGCTCACCTATCTTCTTCTTGGAAATTTGCCAAAACTTATCTTGCTGTTCTTTGATGGCATGCAGGAATTTTTCATAGGTGAACTGCACCTGCATTTTTTTACATGCAGTAATCATGGCCTCAATTCGGTCCTTAAATTCCTGGCCGAATGCCTCCATAAATTTTTCCCGGTTGAAGTTGTAATTGGGTTTATCCAATTTGAACTGTTTTACATACTCTGCAGTTTTCATAGTGTCTCGTTGTTTATAAGTTATTGATTTATTAAGTGTTTTAATGCTGATTCTCTAGTTACCACTTGGAAAAGGTAGCCTATATACCTATCTTCCCAATAAGATAACCAAACTGGGTTAGGAAACCTAAACTTATTCCTTTCCTTTATCGGAATATTTCGAGGCATTCCCGAAATATATAATAAGTGAGGCCCATTAGTATTCTCGATAAATACCGGATGTAACATATTTTCGTCTACCTTAAAATACCCCTTTATGGCATAATCTGGGATATACTGATTTGACCTTATTCCGCAATCGAATGCCAAATCCTCTACCTGGTATAATTCAGGATTAATAGGGTATTCTTCTTGGGATTGCACCCTTTCCTGGGATTGAAGGTAATAGGTAATTCGGGATTTATCAAGCGTTACGCTTTTTACTCTTTCGGGAAACATGGTGCTTATCTTTTAATGGTACATAGTCTTCGATGTCATCCAATCGGTCAGTCACTAAAGCATATACGAATAGCTTAGCAGGACGGAAGAAGAATCTTCTTATATTCCTCTCCGAAATGTAATGGTCGTATATCTTAAAGAATTTTTTCTGATGCCTATGTTTAAGGTTCCGTTGCGTTAGGTATGACCTAAGGACTTCTTTGTGCAACTCTAACAATTCTTTATCTACTTTCTGAATTGCTTTCTCGGGTAAGCCAACAACCATAATCTTTCATATCATTAAAGGGTGATTATACTAAGGGGCCAGAGCCTTAGCCCTGTGCCCCTCTCCTACTATGAAAGATTAGATTGCAACGGATTCCTTGACGAATTGGTTCTTGTACTCCAGGTATTCCTTCTTGGCCTTCTTGTACTCCTTCGAATCCTGGTTCTCGATTCGGAGCATGGCCAGCTCCAGCTGATGAATCTTGTTTCGGACCTGCTGCCGGAACTTCTTCCTGGAGAGTGTATCCTCGCAGTCTGCGGGGTAGATGTACTTGACTTCCCGTTTCGTTACTACCTCCTCGACGAGGTTGGCTTCGACTTTCTCCTGGGTCTTTGAGATGAGCTTGTCCTTCTTGGACTTTTTCTTTTTCTTTTCTTCGGCCACCGGTGCTGTAGCTTCTTCCTTTTTCTTGCCCTTTTTCAGAGCCTCCTTGGATTTCTCCACCTTTTCAGCCTTCTCCTCGATGAGGTTGTTGATGCCTTCGACCAAATCGGTCTTTTCCAGTTTCTGAGCCTTGTTGTTCTTGTTCTTTTTCATGGCTTACAATGTTAAAGGTTTGACATTAAATTAAAATTGTTATTATCTTTATTTCCTAATGCAAATATAGGGGAACTTTTCTATATTTGCAAATATTTTTATCATTTTCTTTGAGGTTGTGTTCTTGGCTTCTGGTGTGTTAACCTCTTATAGTTTTTCTCCTTTATTGTTTATGCAAATATAGATATAAAAATCAACCTCTGCAAATTATTTCACTAATTCTTTAGAGGTTCGTTTATGGTACAGGTAATCTCAAGGTATTCTAAGCATTGAGCCTGTTTTCTATACATGTTAACATAGACATTTTGTCTGAATCCGTCATCTTGAATCTCTACGGATTTAACCCGAGATTCAGGGCCCATAAGCTCATTATAGGTTTCAGCTACGGTTGATGGCTTCATTTCTCGGATAATTTTTTGAGAACCTTCTTGAATTGAGCCATATAATAACAGTCTTTGGTAGGGCATTTACCGTCAGGTGTAATATTTTCATTGGCACCACACTTGGTCATGCCCGTTGCTTTGTAAGGACAACACTTACGATGTGCTGCACATGCAGCCTTAAATTCTACTGTACTCATCTCTGTATTTCTATTACACCACCTTCAGGATTAACTACCAATAATATCTTGGTGCCATCGGCCTTGGTTAAATAATATCCATAGGCCTTTATTTCATTGTGAAGACCTTTGAACAATGTCTCGTAGTCTACATGCTGGGTTTTTAACAGCTTTATATCAGCTGCCTTTGCTTTTTTTATACACCCTATAGTAAACCCGGCTATAATGAAAAGGATAGCAACTGCTATCATTACTTTTACCATTATGACTATGGCTCTCACTGGATTATTCATAATATTCTTTTACTTTGGTTAAACGGCATTTGAATTTGAACGGCATTACATAGTCTCCCCACCACCCCGATAGAGGTAAAATACACCCGATAATGGCATAGTAGTAGAAAGTTTTTGCAACAAATTGCTGTTTCTCATCGTCCCAAAAAGTATCTACTCTAGCATCTTCATCTGTTGCAGGGTCTACATATACCCAGTGATATGACAACCTGATAAATAACCATTGTAGTATCAGGATGTTTATCCATCCAAGGATAGTCATACCCAATACTTTCTTCCATACCCAGCTGTTTGTTTGCTTTACTTCTTTTCCCATAATCCGTATGTTAGTTGAATGTTTTTAAGTCGATGATATATGTCCAGAGTTTTCCATATTGACTCTGCTTGTTTTATTACTACATCCTTTGCCTCCCGATGAGTACTAAAGGTATTCCATAATTCCGGAGTGTAGTTGAGACATTCCATACATTCAGGTTCTCCCTGCACATGTTTTACCCTTATGTAGAAATAAACCTCTCGGTCTATTATGTGACCAATACGTTCCCCCTCGAATAGAATCTGAGCTTTTGGTTTGAAGTCGAATACATTTTTACTTCTGGTACCGTGAACGTATTTGTTTACTTTGAATCTTACTATCCCTGCCATATCAATCCATGTTTCTTTCAAAGTATTCGTAGAAGTCCGCATCCTCAGTTAACTGGTCCAGTAATTCCTCTACATCCATATCCAAGTATACTGATGCCCCTGATACTTGTAAAGTTATCCCAGAACCATAACTGCCAGAAGACCCATGAAGTTTTAACTCCTTGGGCCTTTCTCCGGTATATTCATCTCGATAATGAATAATACCTTTAGAGTAATCATAACTCTTTACCTCGGATAAATGCCTGGATTCATCCCAGTTTTTCCAGTGAGGAGTTGCATCAGGAGTGGGTGGAACTGTTTTACCATCCCACAGTATGCAGACTACGCAGAAGGCTGATACTCCTATTACCATCCTCTTTGCAGCTTCCCAAAGGGTCTTGGCCTCATCTGGTTCTCCGTCTGGTGTGTAATATCTTTTCATAGTTTCAAATTGAATATCCAACAAATAAAACCGAATATTAACAATACTATTGAAGCCGTACCATACAATATAAATAGGGGTTTAGCGGCTTCCCACATAGGGTCTCTCTCTTTCATAATCTTTTTCCGGCATACTTATTCCGGATTCTTTTTTCAAATGATTTACCTACTGATTCTCCATTTTGGATATCCTCTTTGAACATCCTGAAGTCGAACTCTGATACCGAGTTGTATTGGTATACCTTTTCTCCTTTGAAGGTAATGGTGATATCTCGGGTTTCATCATCCATCACTACCTTCATAATTCTGGATGACCCCGTAATTTCAAATGTCTTTTTCATCATTACTGTCTTTTAAGCTCAAAAGTGTTAAGTCCCATAGCTACCACATTATTTTCTTTCCTGAGTGCTTGACAGGTAAAGAAAATATCCCAGAGAGTGAAGACAGAATCAGAACTCATTTCCATCAAGTCCTCTTCCATCATATAGAGTGTACTCATTATGGTATTAAACCACCTGTTATTTAACCCCTTTACCAGCATGGTTTCAATATCTTCATACCTATTGTTAAAGGTATCTCCCTGAACCCTTTGAAAGGCAGCTATATATTCCCTGGCCATGGATTCCACCGCTTCTAGAGAAGTCCCATAGCAGGGGAATATAATTTTCCATTTATCTAAGCTCTTATCCTCTAAAAGGGATTCCAGCGCCTGAATATGCACATCCATAATCTGATTCCATATTTCCTGGGCAGATAATCGCCTTTGCAATTTCAGTTTGATACAACCTCGGTTTATTTTCATTTTAATCCTCGTTATAGATATACAGAATCTGATGGTTCCTATCTAACTCCTTTTCCAAATACTCCCAATGAGTATTGTGGTCTATATGGATATTGACCCTATAATCATCCATTTCTTTGGGTAATAAATCCAGATAATCTTTCAAATCCTTTACAGTAGTGAATTTTGGTTGTCCCATACTTATTTTATTTCGTTATGCAAATATAATAATTATTATTATAATATGCAAATCAATTTCAGTGGTGTTGTATAGGTTAGTTCAACAAAGAACCCCGAACCTAATATAGATTCGGGGTAAGAGGTTTCATAAACGATTGCCTATCGGGTTAATCCTCCTCTTTCTTTGTCTTCTTTTTCTTCTTGTCCTTGCCTTCTTTCGAAGGTTTGTCGGCCTTCTTTTCCTTGGCCGACTCTTCTTTCTTGGGAGCAGCCGCCGGAGCACCTGATGCCAACTCTGCAGCATACTTCTTGCCCTCGGCCTCGGCCTTCTCTTTGGACATGGTCTTCAGAAGAGTACGCATCTTCTGACGGTACTTTTTCTTCTGGTCGGAGGTCATCTCCTTGCCGTCCACGGTAGGATAGTCGTAGGCATTTGGGGTACTGGTGACCTTTTCCTTCTTGGGATGGGCTTCTGGCTTCTGATTCTTTTTAGCCTTCTCTATGGCCTTCTCTTCCGTAGCTGCCCGAGCCTTTTTGTTCCCGAGATTGATGATGTCTACCCAAGCTTGGATTTTCTTTCCATGCTTCTTATGGCCTGTCCAATCTTTCTTGGGGTCGAGATCATTCTCTTCCATGTAGGCCAGCATTTCCTTCTGAGCCCTGCGTGCTTTCTTTGCGGCCAGGTCTTTCTTGCTGATGTCTTTTGCCATTGTTGTTGAGTTGATTAAATAAAAACTGGTTTGAATTACCTTTGCATGTTTATAGTTTGGTTAGGGAGTTTTTGGTCTGTACTTCCTTTATCTCTGAGATGATTATTTCCATCCCCTGAAGATTTGCCATCAACTTAAGATGGGCAACAGCATCATCCTGAGAGATATTAGTGTATACAATTCTGTACCTTTCACCAGAATCTTTGTTTTCAAAAGTTATGGTTAAGATGTTTCCATTTGCCAAATCTTCTATGCGCTTTGCCAGAGATTTTACCTTCCCTATTTTTAGGGTTTTATCCTTGATTAAAGCTTGCCTTTTACCGGGAGACAGTCCAGGCATGGATAACCTTGTATCTATATCCTGAACCATTTTGGTTAGCTCTTTAATCCGATATATCAACCCTTTGACTGAGGAGTTAAATTGTCCCATTGAGGTCTTTGAATAGTGGTGTCATTTCCTATTTTCTGAGCATATTTATCAATCAATTCCTCTGTTCTAGAGATAATATACTCTGTCATCATTCTATTTTCTTCAGAGATATCTTTTTCTTCCTCTAGTAGCAGCTGATATGATTGTAGCTGATTACATAATGCCAGATATATAATGCTGTCGTCGTCTTGCATATACCTATACAAAGTGGGGAGGCCCACCCTTAAACCTTCGGATGGCCTCCCCTGTATGACTCAAGTTTTTGATGTACGTGGGATTAGGTGCTCAGGACCTATTCCTCATCGTCTTCATCTTCCTCGTCATCCTCAGCTTCGGCTGCTTTCCCTTTCTTGCCCATACCGGGTACCTTGGGGACCAGAGTGCCGTGCTCTTTCTTGGATTTAACCGATACCCCCGGAATGGTGGCATTCGAGACGGCAATCACTTTGCCATCCTTGTCGGTTACGACCGAGGTGATGAGGACTCCGTACTTCCGGACGTTCATAGCGAAGGTCTTTGCAACGTTGCCGCCGCCCAGGTCGATGATGTCGCACTGTTTGCTGTTCGGTCGCTGACCAGGTGCCCGGTTCTTGAGTCGCTCCTTCATGGCCTCTCGTTTGGCCTTCTTCTCTTCTGCGGTCAGTTCTTTCTTACCGCCTTTTTTCGTTTCTGCTTTTGCTGCAGCATTTGCCTCAGCTGCTTTGTCTTTCTTCTTGGTTGCCATATCTTTTATTGATTAAGGTTTTTGATTAAAAAGAGGGCTGACCTGAATGAATGAACTTGATGCCATCTTTACCAGGTATTATCTTCAGCTAATTAAGAGTATAGCAGCCCTCAGGAATTGTTATAGTCGGAAGGACCCTTACTTTTTCTTTTTCTTGGTGTCCTTACTGGAAGCGGCCTTTGCCTTGGGCAGAGTGATGCCCAGCTCCTTGGCAACCGCCTTGCGGAGTTTCTCCACGTCCTCCTCGTCGAATTCGTCGGGGTCAGTTTCGAGTTCTTTGTCGTCGCAGAGGTCTTCGAGAGCTTCGAAGTCCATGCCAGCCAGGTCTTCTGGGGTTACTTCGTCATCCTCTTCTTCGTCCTCATCGTCATCTTCATCTTCATCCTCCTCGCCGTCTTCAGACTCATCGTCTTCGTCTTCCTCATCGGAATCTTCGTCGTCTTCGTCGGAGTCTTCATCCTCGTCATCTGAGTCCTCAGATTCCCCGCCGAAAATTTCCTCGGCATCTTCTGCCGAAATGGGAGTCAGGAGTGCATAGGAGCCGTCATCGTATTTGATGAGAATTACCCCGTTAGAAAGAACCTTACGTTCTACCTCTTTTGCTGCAGCTTTTTTCTTTGCCATAATTGAATTGATTAAAGGTGTTTGAAAAATGTTTGATTGATTATAGTTTCGTGATAAACTTTTGAGTGTATATCTCTCTATTTTCTTGGACTGCCATAGCTTTCAAGAATACGTTTTTATCCCTGATAGCTTCTACTTTCTGAGTGAATTCATTCTGATTTTTTACCTCAAACGGTTCACCTTCCTGAGTGTAGGTATCATCTACCGCATTATCATTTTCGGTATAATACCTTTTAACCCCCACTATGAGTTTTACTCCATCCCATGGGTTTTCGGGTTCCCTTTTATTTACTACTGTCATTTTGCATAACCGTTTTTATATGCTGTATAATAGATTCTCGTATATCCTTCTTGTCCTATCCCTGAAAATACTTCGCTTATAAATCTGTAGCCTTTTTTATTTGCTCTACAGTCATGAGCAAAGTGTTCAGGGTAGATATAGTGTTCTCCGCATACCTTTTGATTAGTTATTATATAGGCATACCATCCAGTTTTGGTTTTCATCCTGAACTGAGATATTGGTACAAATCCCTGGGTTAATAGTTCTTTGAGAATAAACTTCTGTTCAAGTCTTCTTCTCACCATTGGCATTCCACCCAACCTTCTTAATACTGCCTCTTGATATTCTGACCAATGTCTTTTAGTCCATCTTATGGAACTAATAGCAGAACGTTTGGTTATAGCCTTATATGCTAAGGCAACTTTCAATTGGTCCCAGGTTAAATCACTCTTCTTCGTAAAGAGCCTTCTTTCTCTTGGACTCAATCTCTTTAGCCTTCGATAGCTTAATAAGCTTTTCTGGAATAGGCTTGAGAACAGTTCTATATTCTTTTGTTCCATAATTAAACTTATCTACCAAGTTCAAAAAGTACTTTTCTTTCTGTTGAGAGCCGAGTCTCTTTTTCCGAGCAATTCTTTTCCCTAACTCCCTTTGGGCTGAAGACTTTGAGTTTCTGTATACCTCGGTTAACAGTATCTTAGATATCGGCTTTTTTCTTCTCCCAGCAATTAGTAGAGATTGACCTATAACAAACTTCTTCTCCAGTGCTGTTTTCCCTTTTATCCAATGTACTGCTTTCAGATTCTCTCTACCATAATAAGTTAAAAACCTTTTTCGAGCAGCCTTCAATGAATAGAATCCCTGTAATACTACTGCTGGTTCTCCTTTGTAGTTATAAGACCATGGATACCATTTATGAAGGTAAATCTTTAAGTCCCTTTCTTTGATAACTTTTCCGAATCTCCTGTGGTATTCTCTCCTCCTCTTCTTTTCCAAAAAGTATGCTCTTACATCGGGGGGCAGAGAATCCGGGTCTACTACTCCGTTAATCCAGGTAGCTTCTTTTAAGCATTCCCGGTATCTATCCAGAAAGCGTTTATTCCTTTCCCTATATTTATGAACCTTTATTTTTCCACAAAGTACTTTCCTTTGCCACTCTTGTTTCTTTCTTCGGCTTAATTTTATAATCTGAGGAGGTACCCAAGGAATTCCCAATCTGTAACATGATTCTTCAAAGTCATCATCATTCTTAAACCTATAAACTATGGGCATAGTACTTACTCCTTCTTTTGTTTACGAAGTGCTGCCCGATACCATTGCTGAATAGATTTATCCTTGGCATCTGGGAATCTCTTTTGCACTCTTCGTGTGATTCTATCGATTGATAGCCCTTTATAGGTTAATTCGAATACATAGGATTTCTTAGTTCCTTTCCAAAGACCATTGTCATCCTTCTCTTTCTTGGGCTTTTTAGGTTTTTCCAACCCCTTTACCCGTTTGGTCTTTTTCTGTTTAGTGACTGCATCTTCACCAATGAATCCGAGATTGAGTTGATAATTCCTCATCGGGTCATCTTTAGGATATCCAGCAAGTTCTAATTGCTGGTCCATCCACTTATCATATTCATCGATGAGAGCATTATCCGGCTTGTTATCCGAATGGTGAATCCATGAAGATAGTCCATTGTAGTCGGCTGAACAAGCATCAGGGAAAGGCATGCCAAGAGAAACTGCTCTTCTCTTCATGTCCTTGTAGGTCATATTTTCTAACCCACTTCCCATGACCTTTAGCTTTTCCTTGTTAAGCTTTAACGGTCTTTTGTCTTTTTTCTTACTTTTGCGCATATTTATATAGGTATAAAATTTTATTTCTTATTTCCTATTGCAAATATAATCAAATTTCTCGAAGTTGCAAAATATTTGTATAAAAATTCTAAGAGTTAGATTTCAAGGTTCTTTTCCTGCGTAGTTTATAGGCTGTATCTAGAGTTTCACAGGTAAAGTCCATGTTATTTATTGATTTGTAATTAATAGCTTTCTGTATGACCTCCCTGTATTCCTTCCAGAACTTCAAGCCCCCTTTACTGTCCACGGTTTTTTCAAAGTATTGGGTTGCCAATAATCCAAATGTATCTGCAATGGTTTGACTCTCGAATATGTATATTCTCAAATCTGTTATAGCCTTTATTATATCATCCTCGCGTTTGATGGGCATTACTCCATATCCTTCTTCAGGAAAAAGTTCTTCTGATACAATAGCTGTAAAATACCTTCTACTTGAGGGTCCATTTTTCCAGTATTCGGTTATCAACTGCCTTATTTTGAAGTCAGGTATTCGATGTAAGTAAGATAAATATACTTTGTCTTTTTTGGTAGACCTTCTCTTGTATGCAGTTGGAGCTTGCAATATCCTGGGCATTATCCTATAGTTATTCCACCTATCAAACTCAAGAATCAGAGCATAAAGGTCTTTGTCCCATTTATTCTCTGATTCCTTCAGCCTTTTCATATTCTTTATGATACGTGGATTGGTTATAGAAGTCAATAACCATGAAGAATCTCCTGAATGTATTTTAGCTTCTTCTTTAGGTAGCCTTTTAACTATAGCCCCGAATAAATAATCCCTAAACCTTGGCTCTATGGGAGATTTGGGATTTACTAAAGAAGGATGTAGTTCAAAGTAATCGGAGAATAATTTGAAGAACTTTTCAGCTCTTGCCTTTAATTCTAAGTACTTGTAATGAGACATCTTGAGAATTTCTCCAGCTTCCCAAGTTGATAGGCCTTTGCCTTGTATAAACATAAGGCTGGCCCTCTCTTGCTCGGTCAAACAATCCCAAGCCAATTCTTGATGTCGTTCCATGTTAGTATTGTTTGTTCATTAGAATCTCTTCGGTACTACCATCGGGAATTTGAGATAAATCTACCTCATAATCAGCTGAGTACATTTTATATTCATCCGATTCGTGATAAGCTGAATAGAGTACATTTTCCATGGGTACTTCTATCTCTAAACTGCCATCCATTTCAGGGTATAGCTTTACCAGCATCGTCTTTGTAGTAAGATTACTTTCAAGTATAATGGCTGGTATTCCCTCAAATGGATATCCCCTCAATACAACATAATCCCCAATACCAACTCTTGTAATATCATTTACCGAGAATATCTTATTCGCTCGAGACATTCTACGATACTTTTTTACCTCTTCCTTAGTTATAGTGGCTACTACGGAATAATCATCAAAGTCTTCGGCATTATCTACTCTCAACCTCTTTCTTTTGGGTCTGTAATCCAAAGACTTCATGAATGACATTATGCCTGGGATATCTTTCTTTAGTTTGTTTAGGTAATATCTGTCAAAGGCTTTTTCAGACTTCATCTTTATGAACCCATAGTTGAATAACAATGGTACATCTTCGTACTCATTCTTACCTTTCCTGGACTTCTTAAGTATGCTTATGGTTGGTACTATGGCTTTCACATGTTTATACCCCCTACATTTCAAATCAGAATTGATTCTCTTGTAGAATTTCCTGTCAAGCCTGAATATACAGTATACATAGGGGGTCTTCATATTATTTTAATAATTTACGTACATACTTATGTAAATCGCTGTAATCTACCAGTCTCTGTACTTCTCTGAACATATAAACAAAAATATGTATTTTGGGAGTACTTACTTCCATCCGAGACATTTCGGGAGATTGGGTTTTTAAGAAAGAATCTACTTCCTCATTTACCATAAAGAATGCTTCGCCTTTAGGCATAGAATTATACCTCATAATAAGTACGGGTATCTTATTAGCTCTTTCAGCATCCCTATTAGCTTGAGTCCAGAAGCTATTTATCTTACAACTCTTCAAACCCAACAGTAAATGTTCAAATTTTATATCCTGGTAACTTTTGCATTCGATAGATAGAGTAAATCTTTTGGCATGCTTTGGGTCAGAGCATACCACATCTGATGATATATTATCGGCTTTTTTCCATCTTAATCCCCCACTAGCAGGTGTTCTAGAAAATTCATATCCAGACCAATTTTGGAAAGCTTTACAAACGGATCTCTCAAATCTATTTCCCTTACTTTTACTATTCTTTCTCATGATTTTATACCTTTATGACCAATAGTCATTAGTGGTATTGTGAAAGGCCCCTTTCTCTGGTCACAGTAAGCACCTTGGCATTTGGAATTGGCAAGGATTCATGGTGTGATATGAGGTATAGGGTTTTATCCTTATAAACCCTACGTATGAGTCCTATCACAAGCTCTACATATTCAGAACTTATGTTCTCGAATACCTCGTCCAAAAAGGCAATATTTATACCCTTAGCTTGGGTCATCATCTCATTCATAGCAAAGGCCATAGCTAAACAGACCAATTGTTTCTGACCACCAGATAATTCCTCGTATGATACCTCTATACCATCCATAATTATCTGAGTATTGAAATCCTTCTTAACTCCCTGTATATCTACATAGAATAAGATACTGAACCCAAGTACATCAGAGTATGATTCAAGTGTTTCATTCAGAATATCCATTGAACTCTCGAATAGGAATGCTTTTATACCCCTATTCCCCAGAGGGTCATCCATTACCCATTTGTAATTATCAACCTTTTCCTTCTGGTTTTCCATTTTCTCTTCTACGGTTGATAATTTCTTGGTTAAGGTTGAAAGCTGAGTTTTATATTTGGTTATTAACCCTTTGTTTACTCCCACCTTCTTTTCTGAAAGAAGTATTTTGATTTCTGATTCTACTTGTTCTATCTCTCTTTGTATCTTCTTTACTTCGTATTCCTTATCCCTAAGTTCTTCCAGTTCATCCCTATAATCAGATATTCTATCAGATACCCTGGAATATTTACCCTGTAACCTTTCAATATCTCCAAAGGCTTTCTTTACCTCAATTAAGCGTTTCAAAGAGTTCTTAATATCACCCCTCTTCAATAACTTTATTATTCCCTCAATAAACTCTTCTAGAGATACCTTGGTTTTCTTCCTGGCATCATTTATCTTATTGAGAATATTCCTTTGATTTTCCTTTGCCTCTGATAGCCTCTGTTCGATTCGGTTTTTCTGAGTTACTGTCTCCTTAAGCTCATTTGATTTTTTAGCCTTAGCTAGCAGTGATAATCTCTTCTCAAGAACTTTAACCTTTGAAGAGATGTCATCTTTCATGGTATTGGACTGTTTCTTTAGGTCATCAACCATCCTTTTAACCGACTGATTCTTATCTTCTAGAGTTCGATATCTTTGAGAAATGTCCTGATACTCTTTCAGAGCTTCCGTATAATAGCCCTTAGCAATATCTCTGGCTTTAGATATGTATTCCAACTCAAAAATCTCCTCAAACAATTCTTTCTTGTCTGAAGAAGATTCTTGTATCAGTCTTTTCATACCTTGACCGAATAGTACTGAATTCATAAAAAGGCTATACGACATACCCAAATCAGCGACTATAAGCGCCTGTATCTCCCCCTTACTTTTCTCTTGTACTTCAACAGCATCTATCTCATAGATAAGTCTATCTTTGCCCTTGGCTCCATTTACTTCACCCTTATATTTAAGACATCTGGTTATCTTATGAGTCCTACCATTCTTACCGAAGTATAATTCTACCTTGGTTCCTTGATAAGACTTTGGTCTGTATTTCTCCCAGGTATTCACATCTGACTTACCCTTTAGATTCTTACCGTAAGCACCCCAAACTAAAGCCGATAAGATTGTAGTCTTACCTTCTCCAGTTGCCCCTCTAATTACGGTTATCCCCTTTGAGCTTAAGTTTAGTTCCAAACGAGATATAGAACAGAAGCCCTCTATTATAATATTACCAAACTGTATCATTCTGCTTCCTTGATTACTTTTAACAATGTGGCCTTTTTATTTTGGTCTTTTATACCTTTTGCCCTCATATATCTCCTTACCATTGTTTTCTTAGTAAGTTCACGGGTTATTTGCGGGGTATCTTCCACCGCCATAATCCGAGACTTGCTAGCAATGACAGTATAATAATTACCATCATCTTTAATTTCATCTTCTGATGACACGTCCACAAATTTAGGAAAGCCTTTGAATGGCTTAAATTCCATTGAGAAGTCTTCATATATTTTCCAATATCCCAGTTTACAATTGCGGTCTGTTCTCCTCTGTTGTAGTGGAGCTCCTACCATGTATATCTTTTTCCCAAGTCTTTGGGGTTTATGTATATGACCTATCAATACTAGTTTGAATTTAGATAGTAAATTCACATTCAAATTCTCTACTGTTCCAACTTCAGTGTTGTCGGTATCTTTAGCTCCCGGGTAGTCAGTATGCAATAATAGGATTGTTGGCTTTAACATGGCTTCTTTCAACTCAGCTTTGATTAACCCATCTAACCCCTTATTGTGGTCTAAATAGGGAATACCTACTACTCTGAACTTATCAAACTCATGATAAGAGAAATCCAGATTGTGTAAGAATGAGTACCTGCTACATAGGTTTGCCCAGTGAGATGGTGATTGATTAGTTATAGAATTACTTTTCTGTAGGTCGTGGTTTCCAGATATACCGTATATGTTAAATTCCTCACACCTATTTAACTCTTCGAACTGTTCAATTATAATTTCATCCAATGAAGTACTTATATATTCTGGACGGTGCATAAAATCCCCACAAAAGAATGCCGGGCATTTATACTTAATACATAAGTCTTTAATCAAAGAGAGGACCCTGAAAATACTTAGGGTCCTCTTGTTATCCTCGTTGAACTTAGAGAATTCCCCTAAGTGCAAATCGGAGAATACTATACCTATCACCTTCATAACTGAAGAAATTTCTTGATAAGGTGTTTTCTCTTCTCGTAGTTCATCTCATCCAGTATCATGACCTTTATCTTGTAGCCCATGATTTCCAGTGTACCGGTATTAGGTATACCATTTACATACTGGAGTATATTTGGGTCGGGTTTATATCCCCACAGGTCAAGTATACCATACATTACCTGAGATACCTGGAATTGATAATACCGAGATAATACTCGTTTACCATTATCTTCTGTTACCCACTCATTGAAGAAGTTTGCTGAGAAAGGTATGAAAATTAGGTGAGTACACTGTTGACCCAGTAACATACGACATAAGTCTACTGCATGGTCTAAGTCGCATTCGGCTATCCTGTGAGAAAGTTTGTTGATGAAGTATGCTGCCGAATCAAAGTATGACCGGTCAGTTACAAAGCTATCTTCTCCCCTGAAAGCTTTGTTACGCAGATTAAGTACTTGCATATCCTGAGCAAATACTGTACTGGCATCTTGCTGAATCATATCAGCATGAGGCATGTCTCTTGTTTCAGGTACCAAGTCCGAATATGACCCGGATATGAAAGGTATCTTTAACATATCCGCTACTTCCTTGGCAATGGTTGTTTTTCCAACCCCAGAAACACCGGTGAACATAATTTGATATTTCCTACCGTTGTACATAATGTTGTAGTTTTTTGAAAGGTTCCAAAAAATCGGGTATCTTGAAAGACCTTAAGTTAAACTTGTCAAGTACCATGAATAACCTGTCTTTCCTTATATTATTAGTACATCCTTTTACCCAAGGGACTTTCTTGATAGGATGAAGAGTTAATGCGGTTCTCAAGTCTATAAGAGACTTGTTCTTCTTGTATAATTCTTCTAGCTGGTCCCTTTCAATGCCCTTGAATTCTGCTCCTTTTGCATCTATGAAGTCTGCTATGCTCCCATATTGTTTCAGGAAAGCTTTAGTCTTCACTTCTCCCATACCATAATAACCGGGTATATCATCCGATTTATCTCCATTAAGTATTAGGTAGTCAACGCATTCCTCAGCAGAGTAACCCATTATATCCTTACAGGTTTGACTAAGAATTAGGGTATCTTTGTTAGGATTGAATATCTTGACTCTTTTGTCGAGTAATTGACAGAAGTCTTTGTCAGAGGATATTATGAGAGATTTACCTGGGTGGTTTATTGCCAACCAAGCAATGTAGTCATCAGATTCATATCCCAAGCCTTTTCTATCGATAATCATCTGAACTCCGAGTAACCTTAGAATCCTTCTCAACAGTGATAGCTGTTTATTGAAATCTTCATAATCCATACTTATCTTACTCCTATGTGCTTTGTAACCCTCGAGTAGACCATTACGGAAATTAGACTCTTTGCTCTCATGAGTATCGAATGTAATTACTACATGGCTTGGTTTAAACCGAGTTAAGTATGAACCGAGGATTCTTAAGAACCCATACACCAACCCGGTACCAGCTCCGTTGTTGGCTTTAAGATTCTTAAACTTATGGTATGAACGGTGAGCAAGGTTACTCCCGTCCACTACCATAAGCATCCTGGGTTTTCTACCCCTCGTCCGGGATGTATTCGTCTTCTTCTGCATCTTCAGATTCTATTTGAGATTCATAGTCTAAGTCTGCATCAACAGGGAACATGTTTCGTGTAATCTTCTTGAGCTTTCGCTTAGTGGTTCCTATGGTATTTATTCCGGCAGCCTTTAACAGCTTTTTCCTTAACTCACCATCTTCCTCGATTAACCTATGGAAAGCCTCTTCTCCTCGACACAGTTTCTTTCCTTCGAACATATATGTTCCACCACCGAGCTTCTCTATTACTCCAGCATCCTCTAAAGACTCTTCTAACCAGAAGTATCTGTCAAAGCCAACTTCGTGATACTTTGGGTTAAAATATATAGGAGCTTTGGATATAGTTTCCCGAGGAGGAGATACCTTATTCTTTTTCATCTGAACAGTTACATATTTACCTGCTCGTCTTTCCTTGCCCTTATACTTAATCTTGAGAGTCTTACCGGAATAGAAAGCTAACCGGATTGAAGCATAGAACTTGATTGCTGCTCCGCCGGGAGTTGTACTGGTATCTTGACCAAAACCTGCGCCCAGTTTACTGCGCAACTGATTGATACATACCATGGTTACTCCGAGTCGATAGAACAATTCGTTCCTTATTCGGAACATCTTGTAGATTTGCTTTGCCCGGTTTCCCATCTCGGCCTTGCTATCCGCCATCTTTGCATCAATGGCTTCTATAGAATCCAGGGCTGCTATTGAGTCTATCACAACTATGATAGGCTCATTACTGGTTAACTTAGACCTCCAATATATTGCTAAGTCTGCTATAGCATCCGATATGGTTTCTATCCTGGTGTCATTTAATACTGTTACTCGTTCGGGGTCCAGACCATTTTCCTCTGCCCATGAATTCATCCAGGCTTGTTCTGCATCCACCCATATTACATGACCACCGAGTTGTTGTGCAGCATAAGCAAAGTTGTAAGCTATCAGGGACTTACCTGAGGATTCTTCTCCCATGATTTCAATTATCTTCCCGAATGGTACACCACCACCCATCTGATAATTGAGAGCAAAGAATGTGGATGGAATCCATAATCCATGATGATTTATGGTACTAGCCTTTAATTGGAGAGATGACCCATATTTCTTGAGTATCTCATTTTGTGTGGGTATCTTAAACTTCTTACCTCCCGATTTTCGGGTAGCTTTAGGTTTTCTTGCCATACTTGTAATTTATAATATGAAAAGAGTGGGATATAAACTATACCCCACTCCTACTTTAGGTATATATCTAGAAAATCTTAGATATCACTCTTATATTTCTTTCCCTTTTTCTTTTTCTTGTCTGCTAGCTTGCTTTTGGAAGAGGACTTCTTACGTGGTCTTTCATCCTCATCATCATCCCCCTCATTGAGGAATGAAGCCAGCTTCTCCTCGAGCTCATCGTAGGAAAGGATATTTGCCCGGATTGCTTTCTCCAGGTCCACCTCTCCCCGATACTTCTTGTCCAGCTTGGTTTTCTGGCAAGGTGATACCGAATAGCTGGTATCATTCTTACCGGTACCAGTACGGGTGATTTTGATATCGTATCCCTCTACAGGGTCAGTCATATCCCCCCAGTCCTCTTCATCGAGGTAAAGGTCTATAATATCCTGATATACCGAACGTGGTACCATCATGGGTTTATCTACCCGGTCGGGGTCAATTTCCTTACCCTTAGTATCTTTGTACCCAAGTACCCCGATGAGATACTTTCTCTTCGGTACCAGTTTCGATGCTAATGCCTTATCATCTGGGTCGTCGGAGTTTTTAAGCTCCTGGAACTTCTCCATGAAAGGACATGGCTCATCGAAAGTTGCCGGAGATATAATACCTCCCTCCTTTGGTCCAAGATAGAATTGAATAATCTCGATTCCCAATTCCTCGTCTGCACCACGGGATTTGATACGTACTCGGGTAGTTCCCTCTTTCGGGTAGATTATTCCACCACCTCCACTACGCTTTTCCAGGTCCTTCTTCCTGGCAAGCATCTTTTCTCGGGTAGTCATTACACTGCCCTTTTTCTTGGTTGTTTTTTCCTTTTTCATGGCTTTATTTATTGGTTTCGATATAAAGTATCTCGTTCAGAGATAATATAGTTGTTACTTGATTGGGAAGGTCTACTACATCTAGTTCTTTACCAGCATACAGACCGTAAGTAACTACCGCTCCAACCTGAAGACCAGGATATTCTTCACATTGTTCATCGGTGACTGGTCCTACCTGAATTACTACTCCCTTGCGGGGTACTGTATCTTTATCATGTTCCTGAGGGATATAGAGTCCTCCTTTGGTTTTGGTATCTGCAGTTACTACTGGGGATACAATAAGTACTCGACTTCCTGTGGGAGTTCCTAAACCGTTCAGTTTACCATTCAACTCCTTTGCTTCTTTGACCGAAATAAGGTCTAACTCAATTCTTGACATATTTACTGTTGTTTACGTAAGTTTGCTACTATTCTTATTTGACTCCTAATACATGCTCTTGATACTTTGTATCTTTTAGATAGGATATCTATACTTATACCACAGTTTAAACCTTTAACTATACTTACTCTATCTTTGTTGGATAGTTTACTAGCAGTTGCTTTTTCTCCATATCTACCATAGCCGGAATTATAGCGATTTTTCCACATGGGATTCCTTCTACCTTTCAAACTCCTCCCATCCCTAACCATTTGTTCTAAATTCTCCTTCTGTGTTCCCCAATACAAATTGTCAACTGAGTTATTTATCTTATCGTTGTCCCTGTGACATACACATGGTTTATTATCAGGATTTGGAATATAAACTTCAGCTACTAATCTATGTACATAGTATTGCTTACCCTTCAATTTTATCCTAAGATATCCTTCCCTATTATTACGAGGAGTTAATTCTTTCCAATACCCTTTTACTCTACTGTATACTTTACCTACCTCAGAAATATGATACCCTATCAGATAAGGGTGGTTATCTCTTAAATCCATCCTGTACCCTTATATTCGCACTTATCGTTCTTAATATATTCTCTCGTGATTCATAGGCTTTACATATACTTATCATTTTACTCGCATTGTACTCAGCCTTCATATATCTTTTCAATGCTCCCTGATAAGCTTGATTGTTCTCTGCTTTGTGTGCTGCAGCATCATTATTGATATTACCCGATTCTTTGTAGTAAAGCCATGCCTTGCTATAAGCCTGATTTTTTGCCTTTTCAAGTTTATCCCTTTTATATATAAGCCTATCCCTTACCATTACCAATAGAGCATAATTAGATGGACTTCTACGTAAAGACTGATTGACCAGGTTCTCATCAATCATGAGTTCCTGGTCTAAATCAATCTCATAGGTTTTCCCTTGAAAGAGAATCTTTAGTGTGTTTTTCTTAATCTGGGATAGACGTACTATCTTTTGCCTTTTTTCCATACCTGTCTGGTATTATACCATGTGACCTAAGTACATCATAGAATACTCCAGTGGATATGTTATATTCTTTAAGTATGTACTTTCTCAATACTCCGTTTTTATACTTCTTAACTATACCACTTTCATCTACTGACTTCTTACGATACTTACCAACAAAATAGAATCTATTGTCGGATATACATTGTCTCATATTATCTTCTCTTGTGCCCCAATATAGATTATCTACATTATTATTCAAAGGATTATTATCTTTATGACAAACTTGAGGCTTATTATCAGGATTTGGTATGTATACAGTAGCTACTAACCTATGTCTATAGAATTTAACCTTATTACCATTATCATTGGTTAGTAAATTATGTACATACCCATTTGACCTTATTACAGGTTTTACCACTTTCCAGGTACCACTAAATATGGAATATAACTCTCCATCTTTAGATATATGATATTTACTACATCCTGGTACATTAGGTATAAATCTATCCATGTACTTTATAAAACTTTTGTTCAAACTCTTTTATCTCTTTTTTATAGAGTTTTGGATATTCACTAATGTCTATGTTTTTATACTTACGGTGTTCTTCTAAGTATTCATCAGTATTGAAATCTGGTTCAAACATCTTATTGTAATCATACCCAGGTATAAATGGTAACTCTTCTGCCATTGACCTACCTATAGTTATATCCATCGACATACTCACGTCGTTTATCTCGAATCCAAAGTATTTTTTAGTATCGGGGTTACGGCAAGTTTCCCAAATATTATATACTACCCACACATTAACATCCTGTGGGTCAGCGAGATAATAAACTGCATCGTGAACGGTGCATGTCTCGGGCATGTAAGGAAGTATACCCTGCCTCATCTTCCAATAATTAAGTATGGATGCAAACAGAGTCATATCAGATGCAGCTGATTGACATGGCATATTAACCGATAATCGTACTGCGTATGCTGCTTCCTGCTCGTTATCCGAATATACCTGGGGTAACCTTCTCTTCCTACCGAACAAAGATTTAATATATCCATGTTTTATCAGTACCTTCTCCTGGTTAATCATGAACTTCTTAATCTTCGGGTGCTCCTGGAAGAACTCATTCAACTGTTGCTGAGCTTCATCTGGTGTTACGATAATACCAGCTTTTGGGTCAGATAGTTTAACTGCAAGCAGTTTCTTCTGAATACCATATATAATACCGAAACATATCTGCTTTGCCTGCTTCCTTCGGTTTTTCCAAAGCTTATAATCGGGATGTTGTTCATCACTGTAAGCTTTGTTTGCTTCCTCATACGATACACCATACTTATTTGCTGCAATAGCAAGGTGAGGGTCCTGTCCCTTGGCAAATGCTTCAAGATAAGTCTCATCCCCTGAAAGATGTGCCATGATTCTTAACTCTGCCTGAGAGTAGTCAAGTGCCATGTATAGTTTCCCTTTGGGAGCTACCAACTGTTTCTTGATATTAGCATCTACCGAAGTTTTTGGTATTTGTTGGAGGTTAGGTTCAGAACTACTTAATCGTCCCGAAGTAGTACCAATAATTTTGAATTGCCCGTGAATTCTATCATCATCCTGAACTTTATCATGCCATCCCTCAATATAGGTTGTATACATTTTCTTTAACCCTCTCAACTCGAGAAGATTATCCAGGAAGATTGCTTTGGGACTTTCAGGGTCTTTAACCGTTAATCGAAGTTCTACCAACGTATCCTCATCGGTACTCGGCTTATCGGTATCACGATTAGTTTTCTTATCCTTGGTATATTTTATGATAGGGAATTTGAACCCCTTTTCGGAATACAACAGTAGAGGTAAATCAATTGTACTTCCCAAGTTTACTTCTCGGGTTAATTCCAATTCTTTTTTAGTGGTGAATACACCTGCTCGGATATTGGATATTTTTTGCTCCCTGCTTGCTATTTTCCGTGCGTCCTTTGGGTTATGATAATCCAGGTCTTCAAGTTCACTTTCAATAGATGCAAGGTACTTGCTTATTCTTTCTTGAACAAGCCATCTAGAGAATTTTTTCACTCGTGGAAGATTCAAGCAATTAGAAGTTGCTTGTTCAATCTTTGGCTTGTAAGATTCAAGCAGTTCCTGATTGAATTTCCTATCGAGGTATAATCCGGTTTTTTCAGCATGCTGCAATACCCTAGAAGCTGGCATAATCAAATGCCTAAACAAGGGGTACATGCCAATCTCTATTAGCTTACTTTCAAAGAACATAGCTAACCTAAGAGTATAATCGGTATCCTGACAACCATACTTGCATAATGGTTCCAAGGGTTTCTTATCCCAAGGTATCTTGTCAAACTTCTCTGCCTTCTCGTAATCGCCATGCTCTGGTAGATACCTTCTAACCATTGACTTCAGGTCATTGGGTTTCTCTTCATTTAGAAGATACTTCATAAGCATTCCATCCAGAACAGTACCTCTAACATATATCCCATACAACTCGAATATCTGAAGGTCAAACTTCAGATTCCATCCCACTTTAGTTATATTGGGATTCTCAACCACCTTTCTACCAAAATACTTTAACCAACGTTTCCAATGAGGGTTTTCATATTCGTGGTGACATAATGGAATAGATACACCAGAACCAACTTGAAAGGTTACAGATAAAATTGTGGGTTTGAAGGTTTTATTATAAATACCTTCTGCATTTGTCTCGAAGTCGACGGAAGCTATGCCGGTTTTCAAACAAGCTTTCACAAGCCGTTTGACTTGTGAGAAACTTTTGATTATGTCATATCTTGACTCCATGTTTATTCTTATTATATGCAGTATAGAATAGATCTTTACATGACCATAAGTCTGACGTATTCTTTACTACTTGAAAGATACCATTCTTTACTCTTTTTATATACCCTGATCTACAAAGAAGACAGCATAACCAATATAAATATGCTGTCTTAGCTCCTGTACTTTGTAAGTAAGTATACCTAAATGTCTGACCAACTTCTTTATTTTGTAGAAGTTTTATCAAGTTATATATAATGTCTCCTTTCATAAGAATTATAAAATCATGTACTCGGAGCGGGAATCGAACCCGCACGACCATTACTGGTCACAGGATTTTAAGTCCGGCGTGTCTACCTATTTCACCATCCGAGCTTTTATAAAAAGGGGAGATGAGCGAAGAACAGTAACTCATCTCCTAATGCTATAGCCTTCGACTTTAATTATGGGATTTTGGTATCTCGTACCAGTTTATTGCCCATTGCTAGCTGGAGGTCGTATCTCCTGTTATAACCCAGCTATAGCCCTGTACGGAAGACAGGATTCGAACCTGCGACCCCTTGCTCCCAAAGCAAGTACACTAACCGGACTGTGCTACTTCCGTAAATTAGGTACCAGTCTATATCCCTACCGTCCAGTACCTGGGAATGAATCAGGACTCGTTGTCCACAGCGCAAAGTAAAAATTCATTAGTGGACCCAGAGGGGCTTGAACCCCCGACCTTCGGATTATGAGTCCGCTGCTCTAACCAACTGAGCTATGGGTCCGGTTGAAGGTAACGGCCTTTACTACTAATCTCGGTATGACAGAAAAGAAACTAAGACCAATTACCGTTACCTTCTTTGTTACCTTAATTCGGTCTGGATAGAAGTTTTTAGTTTTACCCAGTCCTTTTTATAACTATGCAAACTATCAATAGTATGATAGAGATAACCAGGTTTGATACCCACTTCTCTAGCTACGTATTCCATTAGTTTCCATGCCAAGTATACATCATTTCCAAAATGAGTTACAAAATCGGATGACCTTTGGTGATAACAAATATTCAGTTGCTTTTCACCCCTTGCGTTCTCCCGGATAAGGAAGTCGTAATACATAGAGCATGGTATACGCATCTTACCATCCAGGTTTTCGGCATCAGAACATTCTACCTGCCCATCTTCACCATAGATATTAAGTATGGCTTTACGGGTATCATTATCATCCTTGAGCAGACCTATGACAGCCTGTAACTTGGTCATTACAATCCCATTATACCTTACTACCTCATTCATTCTCTCCGAATAGGTGTAGTCGAAGTACTTACCATCTACCAGGAACTCTTCCCATATTTCGGGACGCAATTTCCATGCTTCACCCGGGTTAATTTGTCCCGGGTGTATTCTTTCCTGGAACTCAGCCTCTGCCCAATCTTTAGATTTGGTGAATACAAATAAAGGGGCCGGGTCTTCCAGGTGAGTCAAACAGTATTGCTCGCATATAAGTTCTTTGGTAATGAAGTCATCTTTACCTTCGATAACTTTATTCTGATAGGTACGGGGTTTTACCTCATTACCCATCTCATACAAATTTCTTGCCGTCTCAGACATCAATTCGTAAGGATTTGAATATATTCTCATATCATCTTTGTTTGAATAGTTTTACACAATTCCCAATAGTTACTCTACTAACGTTATATCTATATCTCCTCCGAGTTTACTGGTGTAAGGAGATTTCTTTATTTCTATTTTCATTGCATTGATATTTGCAATTCAATAGACTTCCCTATCTTAGAATGGTAGCCAGTCTTCACTACCGAGTGTACAATCCTTTGCCAGGGTTTTGGGATATTTGAACAACTCAGGTCTGAGTACTTTCAAAGCTCTTTTATGTACCTTATACTTTATCTTGTCAGGGTCTACTTTAAGTAGATACTTCAACCGCTCATACCAGTTACCATCATATATACCAAGCTTATCACTAAGCTTTAATAGGTCTTCATGAGCATGATACATTAGTAATACCGTATCATCATTGAATATCTGACTGAAGTGTATTGATACATGGAATTTATGTCCAGTGGGGAATAAGTATTCTCCTATCCTTTGAATCAGTAGTAGGTCACAGATAAGTCTTTTAGTTACCTCGGATGCCCTCATGAATACCGTTATCATGGGGTAATCCATGCCTGCTTTCTTTGATACAGTTAGAGACAATAAGCAATTCTTACCATGAGCATGCTTATTGTCAAACTGATAGCCTATGTTAAATATCTTCCTTGAGTTTAAGGCTTTTACTACTTCCTGTCTTAAATCAATCAGACCATTTTCATCCACATAGTTTGCTACCAGAGACTTCCATTTAGCCGAAGTGTAGTTGAAGTGCCTACCAAAATCAAATTCGGGGTCTACCAGAGGTTCTTTAATATAAATGACTAAATCATTTAAGTACTGTGCTTTACCAATTCTTTCAATATCCAAACCGGGGGTATTGAACAGGAATAACCTGTTGAGTCCCTCCCAAGCTTTCATACTTGTTTTGAACTGCAACAGGTTATTCTTTAACTTGAACTTACTCATCGGCTTCAGGAGTTAATTCACCGTCTTCCATATCATCTTCCTCTGAAGAAGAGAATGATATTAACTTCTTCCTTTTCTTTTCCCCACTTTCCTCAAGCTTTAGTTTGAGACCATACTTTTCTGTAAACTTTAAGTAGGTCTTTTTTATCATATTACGCTTGAGGATAGATGGGCATACCTCGGGTAATGGGATACCATCCCAATCTCCAATTTCTAAGGCCGAGGCTAACATAGATTTCTGTTTATACCCCAAATCTCTCCTTAATACCTTGAAAGCTCTGAAACTGTTACCATAGGTTTTATAACCTGCTTCATCACTTGTCATAAGTTTTTTGAGAGATTTACGTATCTTCTTTCTACGTACCTCATCACTACAGTTTTCTTTCAAAAACTCCTTTATGTCCTTGCGATTCTGATATAACAGTATAGTAGTATCATTTGCCCAAGCCGCTTTGATAACCAACTTTAACGAGAAGTTATCATGGCCATATATATACTGACCCATACGACAGAATAACAGTATATCTATTGGTAACCTTGTAACTATCTCTGAAGAACGTAGTATTACAGTTATCTCGGGGTTTTCCACTCCAATCTTACGAGAGAATATACCACCAACTAAGCAACCTTTGCCACTACCATGATTGTCAGCAAAATGGAACCCAATGTGATAATTCCTGTTTACTGTCTTATTCTCTTCTAACTTCCTTATCATCAGTTTAGCCTGGTCAAGCACATCCAAATCAAGGTAGTTAGTAATCAGCCCAGTCCACTTGGTCATGGTATAACCAAACATCTTACCGAAGTCGAAGTCTGGGTCGAATTTAGCATCAGCTATTTCTACCATCAAGTCGTATGTAAAAAGAGAATCGGTTAGGTTATAACCAACTCCCTCACAAAACCAGTCTGGTTTCTTGATTAAGAAGTTTTCCAGTATCTTTTCCCAAGCTTCGATTGGGCTCTTACTCTTTACTATGTTCATAGTTTCTTAAAAATTTACTAATAGCTGTTTGATGTAACCCTAATATCTCAGCTATAGCCGATTGTGATAATTTATCCTCATATCTTAACTTTATAATATCATCTCTTAAAGGCACTGTTTTCCCCCTCTTTAGAGATTTTAGGGTATTTGAAATTTTTAGCTTTGTGTCTTCTTTTACCTTTCTACCTTTATTGGCTATGGAAATTAATTTTTTTGTTTCGCTACTTCTGGGTATACCATAAAGAGGGCTTAGCTTACCCCTCTTGCCATACATGGGATTTTCTTTTCCCCTCTTAGCAAATTGTGTAAATCTCTTTTCCCTAACGGCCTGTTGAATATTCATTTTCTGGGTTCCCCAGTATAAATTACTTACATGATTATTCAAAGGATTATTATCTTTATGGCATACTACAGGGTAGTTATTAGGATTTGGTATATAAGCCATAGCTACTAATCTGGATGCTTTAAACCATCTACTTGTACTAGTATCTATACCCCAAGAGTGTTTCTTATTCCCTAATAAGTCTATATTTATCCTCTTGTATAACCTATACTGTATCCTATTATTACATAACTCACCTCTAATTCGTGTCCATTTACCTCTCTTATTACTATATAATCTACCACTCTTATTGATATAGTAACCTGGCCAACCATCTATATTACTAACTTTCATCTACCATAATACTATTACCAAGAATTAATAGTAAATTTAGTAATATCTGGTTGGCCATATATCTAATTAGTATAGCGACTTTTGTCTGAAGATATTGATACGGTTCTTCTTGAAATAGATGTAGAATACATCATCTGAACCCATACCTATCCATCCCAAATACCCACAGAAGTAGATGAAGGCCTTCACTAATTCCGACTGATACTTTAACTCCTGAGTCATTACCTGAGATTGCTTCCAAGGCTTATTCTTCAAAAAGTTACGAGCAATGTTAAGGTGATGGGTTATCTTCCACAGTATGTATGGATATTGAATTTCATAGTCCTCATAGTTATACATCCTACCACCAACTAATAAGTTTATGTTGTATTCAGGTAAAGATCCACTATCTTTATTCTCATACCACTTTAAGAGATCTATCTTTTGATGATTAAGTGTAACATCAATATTACCCTCATCCATCAACCATTTCACTCCCATATTCTGAGCAGTATATAATACATCACCTCTCATTTCATTGAAACTATCAATTTCAATCTTATTGAAGTGATTATCCTTAGCATACTTCTCCATATATGACATAATGTCATCTGGACCTACATTTGCATATATTAGCAACTCTACAAAGAAGTGTATTGCATCTGCATTCTCTTCATTGGCATTTTGAAGATTGTTTAACAATTCAATGTAGATTGAGTCTTCACAATTACCATTAGCTAACTTCCAATGATTTTTACTCATACTTTCACTGATAGCTTGGAATGATTCATATCCCTCTGATAATTCCTCTACCACTCTAGCAGTGAAATCCTTCAACAAGGATTGTGATGCCTTAGTATTTATGTCTATTGGGTATTGTGGTAATCCCTCTATGCCTATATAACCAGATAACAGTTCTTTTTGCATAGAGTATATCTCTTCCAAATACTTATCACCGGGTATGATACCAGGTTCCTGAATTATGTCCCTCGAGTCCATCTTCTTATTTGTTATCGTGTGCACCAAATCCTTTGTCTCCTCTTGTTCCCCAGTCCTTTGCTTTCTCTTCATACTCCTCATTAGGTATCTCTATGGGATTTGAAAGTAGGATTGGAACATGTATGAACTGCATTATCTTCTTATCCTGTTGAAGAGGTATCCATACTTCTTCAGGTGAATTATTTTGTATACCTATGTGCATTTCACCAGTATATGGACTATCCACAATCTCTGCAGTGAATGTCAACCCATCTTTAGTAGCAACCCCAGATTTGTTTGCTGCCATTAGCATAGACTCTTTGGGATTGATCAGTACCTTTATACCTGATGGAATAAGCAACCTTCCATGAGGTTTAACGATTACATAAAGATCATCAGTTCCCATACCATTGAACTTGATATAACCTTTACTATACATCTTACGGTTGATACCAACCATATCACGTAAATCTTTTTCCCCCACCCTTAGTATATCCTTTTCTGATAACTTAGGGATATAGAAATCTAAACCTGCATCCCCTTCGTTTGCTCGGTTGGGGGATTTAACCTCCCGAATCTTTGTGAATTCTAATTGAATCATGTTATTTACTGTTAAATTTACGGTATAAGTCTCTTGCTTCTTTACGTGATAATTCAAACCTACTCTGAAGCTTATCAAGTATTTCTCTCTTACCAAGTTTATCCCTTACCAATTTACGGTAATACTTCTTGCAACCTGCCATATCAATCAAAGGTTCCAAATCCTTGTATTGGGTATCAGCTTCTAATTCCTTTCTGGTCTTACCCATTAGATCTGTGAACTTGATACAACATAATTCGGAATCCCCGCACATCTTGCATTCCTTGGTTGAAAGATCATAATGCTTACCAAAGCATACATCTCCGTTTGTTCCCAACTTAGAAATATCCATTGGTTCAAGGATATCACCTGATTCTAATTCTTCCCTGGCATCTTTAAGTTTGTCTTTCTTTTTCTTAGCCATATATTCGAGTGTTTGATATCATTCAATAGTTAATAGGTTTTTTCTGTTTCATTGATGTAGAATAGTATATGCACTAACTTTCAGGCAATCCCTTATGCGTGCGTGCGCATTATTAAGCTTTAGCTTAAAGACTTACTAAAGTAAGTATAGAAAGTATAAGTTTATATAGCTTTAGCTATATAAACCTCTATTAGTATTTTAGTATACTAAAATACTAATAGAGATATACAGGTAAGTATATACGCATACGCGTGCGTATTATCCCTCCACCTTGATTACCTTTAAATTTTCTTTCTGATAATACGTTTTTCTATGATTGCCATGCCTCTTAAGGTAATGACCAGGGAATTGAAGGTCATCAAGATATGCCTTCTTCTTATTCATGTGAGTTCTTGCAAGACGTCCCAATATCTGTATCGATTTTTCATTAGAATCCATTGATGCAGTATTCTGAAGATATTTCAATTCAGGGAAATTTTGACCTCTAGAAATGATTGTAGTAGCAATTAGCACATCAATTCTCCCTTCCCTGAAATCTTGTAGAATTTTATCACGCCCTTTTGTCTTATGATGTACATATTGTATACTGTAATCATTTCCAAGATGTTTAACGTAATACTTGTAAAGATTTTCACAATGGTCAATGAACTTACATACAATAAGAGCTGGCAATCTTTTTCTCTTCATATTGTATTTTGTACGATCAAAAGAAAACTTCCAAGCTTCTTTGTTATCACATATCACTTCTTTGTATTCTGTTGGATAGTCAACTTCTTTAGAATACTTAAAGGGAGCATATACTAGTTTACAGGTAATTGGAGTAGAATATCCTTTCTCTATCATATCAACCAGTTTTACTTGGTTAACTTTATCACCAATGAAAGACATGATATTTAGGTTATGTATCAATTTCTTCTTCTGATCACTCATATAAATTGTACCACTCAATCCAATTCGTATTCTAGAGTTGTATAAGTGCTGTATTACGGTTTTATAGGTTTTGTTATCTATGACATCAGCCTCATCTATTAATACCATATCAATTTCTGATAGGAATCTTTGGTACCGTTTTATGTTAGACGATAATGACTGTACCATGCACACATTGAAGTTACCCCAATCATTACATTTACTACCTTGGATAAATGCAATCTTTTCACCTGGTAACAACTCTGGAATCTCCTTTTTGAATTGCTTAAACAAATCTACACTGTTTAATAACAACACAGTTTTCAATTTCCTATTGAAGGCTTGATGTAACCCACAGAATATAAGTGTCTTACCAAAATTTACAGCCAGGTCTGATGCACAAATCAGGAAAGGAGTATCCCCTACACGATTATTTAATATCTTTTCTAGAGCTTCTTTTTGTACTTCCCGTAGATTTTTATCTCCCAGTATATCTGGAATTACTGGTTTAATTCCTAACGGGGGTCTATTATCTATAATTTTTACTTTTTGTCCCATTTTACAGCATTCATTATAAACCTTATTCAGTAGGCCTATCTTGAATTGACCATAGTTTGAGATATATTTTACATACCCATCCCAATTCTTTGCCCTGCTATACATCAATATATGCCAGGCATCCGGATGCTTGATCCTGAAAGCCTCATATAATTTGTTTGTGAATTTAGCTGGACCAGAAATCTCACAAACATTACAGTTCTTGATAGTTATAGTTATCATATTCTTATATCAAATATCCAACAAATAATACCCAATATCAAACCAATTATTATAGCTACAGTATATAACACTAATAAGGGTTTAGCTGCTTCTACCATTGGATCATATCTTTTCATATCCTATCTTTTAAAGGCATCCCAATCCACATGTTCGGATTTGGGTCGGGATACAATATTAAATTTAGCCATATAATTGATTACTCTTTGACGAGCCTTATCATTTGATAGATCTTCTATCTTAGGTATACCATTACAGAATTCAAGAGCATAGAATTGAGCCTGAACAAAAGTTTCATAGTCAACTCCTATTTCATCTGCAAGTTTCCTTGCTCTTACAAACCATACATATTCTTGAGGATTCTTATCATAAGTATTGTTGATACCTATTCTGTCGAGGATTTCCTTTGTATAGTTCTCATATACCTCTCTAGTATATTCTGGATATTTATCCTCTTTAACTTCTATCTCAGAATCATATATCTCAATTATCCAATTAACTCTTTGATGTAACCAATTAGCACAGAAGTTATAATTAACTCTCTTGGCTTGAGCCATGAGTTTAAGGCCAGTAGTTACAAATTCAATATAACCTTGACGAGGTTCAAATCCATACTTCTGACAGAACTCATTTACAACAGGTACCAACTCTTTTATTGATGCCCATTGTAAATCTGTTTGCTTTATTTTAGTTACTCCTATATGTTTTAGTTGTATTCTAGTAGAGTATATAATATCGGCTAATAAATTAGCATCTCCTATACTACTTGAAGTTCTACTGATAGCCTTTTTTCTTACTGGTTTATTATCCCCAATTACTGATCTATGATCTAAAGAGTATTGCCTGGCTCTTGTAAAAAATTTATCCACAAATTCCTCAGATACCCTATCACCCATTTCATTCCATAACTTACGGAACAAAGATTTAGATATATGTATTGACGGTTCTCTCTTTATTCTACTCATAACTCTTATATACTACTCTTGACTTAGCTTTTAACTTATCATTTCTTTTACAATATTCAGTGTAACTTTTATTCATCTCAACCCGTATAATTTCTGAATTATCTTCATACCATATATGATAAATTGAATCTTCAAATCCAGGTGGTACTGAATATTTGACTTTCCTCCAAATAGGTATAATACCCAACAGATAGTTAGTTACCATCTTACAATAATATAGGTCACATGAGGCATCATAATAAATCTTATACTTGTTGTATTTGTTATTATGAATAAGGCTATTTGAAGAGTCTGTTATATTGCATATCCAAGTAGTTACAATAAGTGTAATAAATGAAAGTAATACCACTGATATAACCTAGATTAAGGGTGCCATAATTTATAATTTTAGTTCTGATTTTATAGTTAAAAGTTCTTGATAAGTCTGATATGTCGTCTTTCGTACATATTCTAAAGTCTTTCTCTTACCCAAAGAATTCACATCTTCATTATCAGGTAGAAATACCACCTTTACCTTTTTAAAGGGTACTAATTTGAAAGCCAGGTCTAATGCCTTATCCTTAGCATCTGGGTCAATTAATATAATAAACTTTTCTACTGGGCTTTTAATAAATCTATTCACCTGATATCTTGAAATGGCCTTGCCTCCCGTTGCAATCCCATTTTCTCCGATAGTCTCTGCATTGATTGCCCCCTCACAAATATAAACTGTTTTGTATATTTCTAGAGCATCTGCATTATAAATAATAAAACTCTTTCCTAAACCCGTTACATCTACTTCTGGATTATTATATTTGGGTCCAGCGCCCATATATAATCTGGCATTGAAATAAGTTAATTGCCCATGCTCCGTAAATGGGATAATTATATAACCCAGATACTTACCTTCATTGCAATATCCCCATCCCTTACTAGCCAATTCGTCTATATTAAATCCTCTTCTCTTTAAGTAATTCCTGGCGGATTTAGCTAATATAGAAGTACCCATAGATATATTTTTGAATCCTTCTGGGAGAAAAAATTCTTTCTTACCTTTTAATTCAACCTTCTCTTCTTTGAATACATATCCAGAATAATCTCCTGATTCGAGTATAGATAGTACTTCTTGAAAACTATCTGTACTCTCCAAATACATTACCAAACTTATAGGAGAAGGATGTTCACCACACTTAAAACAATTACATCGATTGTTTGAAAGGTTGATACCAAACTTCTTTTCTCCTCCACAGTAGGGACAGTCTGACTTCATCCATGAGTGTCTGTAGTCGAAGGCCTTCAACTTATATCTAAAATATTCATGTAAACGACCTTTAGTATGGTTATTTAGTCTCATATACTATCCTCCTAATAACTGAATGTGCTCTACCATATTTACGGCTTAACTTTTGTAGAGTGGTATTTCCTTTCAAGTATTCGGCTTTTATTTTACGTCTAATCTCTATACTCAAAGGAGTTTTACCTCTGGGTTTGAATCTACCATCTCTTATACATTGTTGAGTATTTTCTTTATGAGTACACCAATATAGATTTTCTACTCTATTGTTAGTTCTATTATTATCCTTATGACCTACACATGGTAAGTTATCGGGATTAGGTATCCAAGTTGTAGCTATAACCCTATTCAATCTATGGGTCTTTTTTCTTAGATGTACCTGTAAATATCCGAATATCTTATGATGGTTAGTAGATAGCCATCTATGTAATTTAGTGGAATATACTCTACCGTCGAATGAAGCCAAATATTCTGGATAGTTTGGTATAGGCTTTACTTTAACACCTTTTATATTGCTGTTAAGTCTCATATCGTAAACGAAAATACCCGACCATGAATAACATAGCCGGGTAATTATTACTTATTAACTGGTAACTTCTGACATAATTCAGGAACTAGATGATGGATTATATATCCTCTACGAATCTTCGTTAATTCTGCTCTGGCTTCTTCTAACCTTAGGAAAGAATTCTTATAAGGTACCTCATACCTATCCATGTCTTTATACCCCATAGTCCTATAGTTGGGAGTAACCTTATTCCAATTTATAGAAGCCTTTTCTGAAGAGATGGGTACCCACTCACGGAAGAATACTCCTAAACTATACCTCTCTTCAATTGGACATACAACTTGATATCTGTTACCGGGTTGCCTTCTTAAACATATCTCTTTGGAAGCTCTCCTACGAAATATCTTCAATAATCTTACATTCATAACTACATGTGTTCAATAGCTTGGAATACGCCAATATGGATATTATAATGACAGTGAGGGCAAGTGATGCACTCTTCTCCGTTATGTTCTGGACCATAACTTGAATCCAAGAATACTTCCTTCTCATTGAAAGCTACCTTGGAATTACAATTTTTACAAACTGTAGTCCTCTCCTGAATTTTAAGAGGCTCTGTAGTAATAACTCGTGCCATACAATTTTAATTATTTAAGGTTTAACTAAATATCACCTGATGTTTTACTTCTCTTTTCTGGGTCTGCATTGGGATTACTTACTCTCTTCTTTTTCTTAAGTAAGTCATCTACCTGTTTACCCATGGACTCATCGTACTTTGCTCTGGCTTCTTTAGAGAACTCTTTCATACGTTGTCTTTCTGGGTCCATATTAAACATTACCCGACCATTTGGAACTCCATCACGTTGAACTACAACTTCCATTCTCATGATATTGTGTTCCTCCTCGTCTTGAGTAGAATTTAATCCCATGACGCATTTTGCATTCCTTATGATAGATATAGCAGAAGCAATATCATTATCCTCATATCGAGTTTCTTGATGCTTAGCTCCTTCTCTGGTAACATGTTGGGCAGTCCATACAGCATCAAGTCCCAACTCATCACCCATATTATCAATATCTATATATACATTGTTGATACGTTCTACATCGTCCCTATCTCTAGCAATAGAAGCTAATTTTGCAGCGTAGTCAATCATTATGACATGGACTTTGATACCTTTCTCGGTTTCCAGTTTCCTGACCAAGTTCATAATGGTATTACAATCTGCAATGGTTGCAGGTACACGCTCCACAATAAACTCTACACCAAGACGTTTATATTTACGCATGTGCCTTTGCTCCATCTTATCATAATCACCAGTTAACATCTCCCTCTTGGTCTTATTGAGAGTAGACTGTATCATACGATCCATTAACTGGTTCTTACCATTTTCAGTATCTATGTATAGAACATTCTTCTTCATTGCCAGATATCCCCGGGCAATATTGATAAGTGCAAATGTCTTTCTCCGTTTAGGGCGATCAATCAAAACGAAAAGAGAGTTCTTGGGATATCCATCTCCATTACCCAACCTATTCAACTGCCAAAATGGAGTGGGAACTACATCTGGGTCAACCTTTCGCATAAGTTGTCGCATTGCAGTTCCACTAACCATTAACAAAGGTTCGTCCTTCTTTTGTGGTTTTGAACTTTGTAGAATCTTAGTTAGTTTAGCTTGATAGGTTTCGTAAGAATTGTAATCAGAGAAGTCCATACCTTCATTTAAGGCTTTCAATTCAATGTAGGCAATAAACTTGTGTATGTTCTCCAGAACAATATCTACATCTTTTAGAGGCTTATTATAAAGTTCAGATATTAAACTATGAATATTAGGGATATCATCCTTGGTAACTAAGTCTACATAATCCTTACCTTCTAACAAAGTTTTAACCTGCTCAACCATTAAGACCTCACTTGGTATTCGTTGATATTTCTTTACGAATTTTACCAAGGCCTCTACTACTATTGAGTGTTCAATTAGAGTAAAGTACCCAGGTTTTATCTTTGTAACATATAGAAGAGCTTCCTTCCCTTGTACCAAAAACCTAAGTACTTCTAATTGAAACTCGATAGAGAACGTAAACTTGTCACAGGAGTTTAACCTCTTCTTTACCCTATTTTGTTTCATATATTATATAATATTCATGAGTGTATAATCAATAGTATCTGCTAGATAATATAGTTCTCCAAGCTCATCTTTGAACATACTTGAACACAGACGGTGAAATAATTTTGATAAAATTCATACAAGTTGTTACTTTATTATTTATATTTGCATTGTTAAAAATCTTTACTACTATGAAAGGCAACAACGGAAGTGAACTACATCGCTTGACAGAATTAAAACCTTATGATGAGGATTTGTTTAATAGGTTATATAAAACCTGCAAACCCTTAATCCGTAGACTGACGAGAGGAGTTGATTCCAGAAGATTTAATCTCACACCAGATATTATTAACTCTTTTTTCTGGGATAAGTTCTTGTATGTATTTAATAAATACCAAGACGAATACGATGAAGAAAGGTTGAAAGCAACTCTCTTATCTTCCCTGCAAACTTATAAAAGTAAGTTACTGAGGAATGCTTATACTAAGCAAGCAGAGTTTAACCAAGAGTTAACTTCTTTCGAAGTGTTATTTGACAATAATAAGGAGTTACTTGATGATTCCGATGAGACCAGAATAAAGGAGGAACAATCTCAAAGATTCCATCAGTACATGAAAGAACACCTTACACCCGATGAGTATCTGGTTATGCAGATACAACTTGAGCCTCCCAAATGGTTTGAATCCCGTATCAAGGATTCTCATGGCAAGCTTTCTATATTACATCTTATAGATTACTTTGAATTACCTCGGGATAAGTTTGCAGTTAATATGTTTTCCCGGATGAGGAAAACCATTCAGAAGGTTTTAGAACAAGCTGCAGTAGACCTTAAACAATGAAAAAGGCCAGAGCAAGGTTATTGCTAACCTCACCCCGGCCCCACTTAACCAACTCAACTATGGTTCAGTTTACAATATAGGCACATAACCCTCGGCTTGTATACCCGCATATTCTTCCCCAGTTCTATCAGAGATGGGTATAGTAATCATATGGGCTACTTCTACCCATGTTTCCGGACCAGATGCTTTAGTTACTGTACCCACTGATGCCTTAACCCTTGCTACGGAGTTAGTTATCTCTAACCATGAAGTATATTTAGAGAACTCACAATCTTCACTTGAGGATAATACTGGCTCTATATCTCTGGCCTTAAAAGTAGACGGCATAGCCATCATTACTCGAGTTATACTTTCAGAACTGTTCCTTAACCTCAGTATTTCTGATAGCATCAAGGACATCTTTGAATTCTTAGAAAATAACTTGGATAAATCATAGGTCAAACCCGCATTACTAGTTCCCTTATTGTATAAGCATACTACTACTCTTAGGGTTAAAGTAGATGTACCCATTAAAGCTTTTATATAAGCATAATGGTCAGGAGAGCTAGTTGGACTAAATGATAAATTACCACTATCTGCTACTTCTACTTTTCCTAATCTACTGTGTAACCTTTTCAAATTCATAGCTACTCTCCATCCGATAGCAGCATCAGGATTCCTAAGTTGATAGAACCCAGTGGGTACACATATACTCCCATTACTATAGGCAGAAAATTGAGGGAGTATACAACCCACTAATTTCCAAGTTTCTTTACCACGGGGGGGAGATACAAATCCATATTCCATGGCCCCCTCTGAATTGGGTTTAAAGCTTACAGTGCCTATGTCCCATTTGTCCGTGGGTACCTGTTGGGTTTTACTATCTATATCTATCTCGGGAGATACGAAAATACCCATAGCATCTGATGACTCATACCACTGATAATTAAGGGTTTTGGTTACTGGTCTAGCTGCAACAAAGTTAGAACCATTTATATTTAGCTTAGTAAAAATAAAACCCTCATTATCATCCGAAGAAGCTGAGTCCTTAGATACTACTACTTCTATGCCTTGACCTAGAGAAGAGATTAAGTTATTCACATGACTCATTAAATAATTAACATCTCCGGGAACTGTACTTTCCTCCAGAACTTTTACCCTAGCCTTGAGGTCAAGAATATCCAAAGGATTCATTCCGTATGGCTTTACAGGGAATTGACCATGGATAGGTACCAAACACAAAGTGTAATTCAATGAAGACATAATAGACTTATATCTTTGATTGCTTGGGTCACTATCCCATTCAGGTCTCCATCCAACCAAGTATACTCCTATGAGAGAATCTACATTCTTGTTGAAAGGCATCCCTGAATCAGCCAGGAGTTCTAACATCCTTTCATAATCCCAAGAAAGTACCTCATCAAGGCCATACACCTTGTCAAAGGTTAACCACCCACATGTGAAGTTAGTTACACTGGGGGGATTTTCACTTCCATCGGGACGATAAGTATGAGTTGCTTTTACAGCAAATGCCACCAGCTTCTGAGGGTTACTCAGACTTGGCCATCCCCCCGAAGGTTGTACTCCGTTGAAAGTAAGTACATCTGGAGCTATGTGACATAATCCATCAGGAGTGGTGTAGGCATTGAATACCTGGCCTGCAGTATTATCCTTATTTGAAAGAAATACCCTACGAGCTCTTCCCAGGATATTAGCCACTCCCGAAGGTAATGTACTCGGCTTCTTGAATACACTGGTTATGGTTACATCTTGTTGGGTAGTATCTACCCAGTCGAAGCCGCAAATAGGACCGGTACCAGCCGTTATGGCAAGAGGTTCCATAATCTCTTTAGATTCTATCAAATCTCCGTAGACTTGGTAGAACCTCGGTTGTACTATCCCATTTACTACTTCGGTTACATTATTCTGTGCCATAGTTATATTTTTAACTTATCGAGGTTCTCATCGATGAAGATTAAGGCCTTGGTTAAGGATTCTACCAGTTTCTGGTTCACTGAGTCATCCTCGAGTAGAGCCACGTCATCGGGATTATCCTGGAATAACCACTCGAGAAGTACTCCCCAGTAGTTGTTGCCCATCAGTACAGTAAAATTGGCTTCCTTATCAGGGTCACCATCTGATGAGTCTGTTCTGTGTTTATAACCATCTGTAGTGGGGAAGTCTTCCTGCAGTTGTTCGAATATTACCGTGGCAAATAAATCCGAACGGGTTTGTCCCTTGGTGGTGTAGATTTCAAATCCCCTTGCAGTGCACCATTCATTCCCCATGCCTGCAGCATTGTTATGGAGGGATAGCAGAAACTTAGCTCCCCCTCGAGGAGTATCTAAGTTATTTGCAATTTCTTTTCTTCTAGACAGTCCGATTTCGGTGTCCTTGGTATTGGTGAATGCTACTTCGAACCCATTCTGTTTAAGGCGTTCTGCCAACATCTTGCCCACTTTTCTACTCCACAGGTATTCCTTGTGTCTACCATCGGGAGATTGTTTTCCTGCCACATCAGACCCATGAGCAAAGTCTATGATAGGCAATAATCTTCGTGCCATGTTATAATTTTTTAAGGTACATTAGTTTTAATCCGTTTAGATACATACCAACAGATTGGTCCATATTGGATATTGTGAATTGGTCCTTTGGTATATATATCTGTTCTATTACCATATCTTTTATTGCCTCATTATCTTGAGGCTCAAAGATATTTGACAGAGATTTACCATTACAGGTGAAGTTTGATAGTAATCCACATAGTTCGGAATACTCATTATTCACCAAGCTCTCTACCTTCTTTACAGTTGACTCTTTGTTGTCTATATGATTCTCAAATCTGATCCGCAGTATCGCATACTTCAGGATGTGACCCAAGCAATTGAATTCCCTACGTATCAATATCTGAGCTTCAGTTATACCTATGGTAGAGTCAGCAGCTCCATCAAAGAATTCCTTTACCTGTTGTGATGATTCTGATACCACGGTTACCTTTTTATTTAGGTTCCAGATGGTATATACGAACATTACTACCATCACTAAAACCATTACCATGAATATACCGAATATCACTTTGAGTGCCCCATAATTAGAGGCAGCTTCAGCCAGTTCAATCGAAGATTTAGTTAGAGATTGAACTACATGGTCAAGTTTGGGATCTTCTTGAGCAAAAGAAGATAATAAAGCTATTAGAGGCATGTTAAGCATATACGATATAAATTACGGCAGTAGTTTGTTCAAATACTACAGAACTGTCTTTTGGTTCAAAATATTTTACGTTTACGGGTAGGTACTTATTGACAATGTTTACCAGAGTTTCCCTTACTTTATCACTATAGTCAGATGGATGTTCTGATTGTATCAGTTCCCTTTCAGCCTCTATCTCTTCTTCGGTTGCATCGGGATTCATCAGCTTCCACTCTTCCAATAATTGTTCTTGAATCTCATGGTCTTTCCTTACCATAAAGTCCCACTGACCCTTTGGTATACCAATAGTGAGAATCATTGGGACACATTCCCAACAGTCTGTCTCGGTATCATAAGTAGCTGAAGGAGTATCGAAGTGAGAGATAGTATCATAGTTTACAGAACCATCACCTATAGCTTGAGCTATTGAGGCTTTGGTACTTTCATCTACTTCTGTGAGAGTAAATGTCACTCCATAGAAACGGCCTAATATTTCATAAAACCGTCGAGTACCTCTTATCTTGTACAAAGATATGGCGTATCTTAGAACTAACCGGTAATCCGCGGTAGGAAAACCCCTATCTTCTTTTACCCAATTCTCTAGATTCTCCTCTGTATAAGGTTCTCCCTTAGTTAATACGCCATAAGCATAAGGAATGAACCCAAAGTATTCCCATAGATAGTTCAGGAATATAGGATTAGCTTTATCCACATCCAAACATTCCATGAAATTATCTATATCGGGCATTACCTCAGTATCGAAATAACCCGAACATACATCTATGAACCTTTCGAATATACCTTTGCCTTCTGAATCCTGGTAGGTATCATTGGATTTATAGTAATGGTCGAAAAGGTTACTGAAGATGTAATCCCTGAAGAATGTCTTCGCTGGATTAAACCACTTCATTGATTATGAGTGTTATGTTATCCGAACTGATAGTAGGGATATTATAGTTGTGTGGAATCAGGTCTACCAATCTACCATTGCTTCCCATAGGTTGGGTAGTTAATTGATATACAGTTCCGTTTTCGTAGTTTGCGTTTTCAACCGGTAAGTTGATTGTAAGGCTGAACTTTGACTTAGTCAGAGTTACCTCGAGAGGTTTACCATACTGACCCAAGTATAGAGCATTACCAGATAAGTCCTTGTTAGCATACACCTTATAGAAGGCATTACCGTTTTCTATTACGGTCTGTATGTAACAGTTCTCGAAATCAGATTCCGGAGTAGAAGTTGTAAATGATATCATCTTAAAATAGGTGATATTCAGTGCTGGCACTGATACTATCTCTTCCGTATTCTGAGAATTAATGTTTATGGCTATCGGGTAGGGCAATAAGTATAATTCAGTTATGGTAAGGAAGTCAACCATGGGTTGATTATCCATGAGAGCGTACAAATCTGACTGTCTTACCGGCTTATTGATATCAGAGTTCTGATAGTTATAAGCGTCCAACAAAGCCTTCTTTACCTGGTTGCTTATGTCTATGGATTTGAAAGACTTTCTACCGGTTATTTCGGCCGATAAATAAATCTTAGCTGCATGTGTAGAATATACACTTACTCGAGTAGTTAATACCTTGGATGATTCCATCCTCTGCCTTACATTATTGATAAGCTCTGTGCTTGCTTCAGAACCACCGTCGGGGGTGATATATACTTCTACATACTTTCCGCAAATGTAATTGCAGTAAGCCTTATCTACCCCATCTATCAACATAGCTATGGCTTCATAATCCTCCTTAGTGATAGCTACCCCAAGAGTTTTTATACTCAATGGGATATGCTCTTTGAGAGTATCGAAGTCCTCATAGTCAGAACCTCCAGTAGCCGCTATAGTATTCGTAAGAGTAAGGCCAGAAGTTACATCAGTCATCACTTCTGGAACTTTATCAAACTGATTTGCAGGTATATTACCATTTGCACCATAGGTCAGGTAGTACTGGCCCTTAATAAGTGAACCTATAGTTGGTTTTCTACCGAACTGACCATCACCGAATACCAAGTATGGAGTGAGAGTAGTATCAAGCTCTACCTTGTACACCTTATCACCTGGACCTGAATAAGCAAAAGTATCCACCAGAGTCCAGGCCTCTCCACCAATGGTGAGTACCATAGAACCCTCTACATATTTCTTATCCGTAGGCAAGTCTCCCAAGGTTATGATGATATCATGAGAAGTATAAGTACCCAATTCTACTTCTTCCACAGCCTCTTTCTGAGCTAATGGTACTTTATAAGTATATGTACCTCTTTCGATAGTTACATTGCGAGTAGTTATCCACTGTTTACCATCCTTTGAATTGAATATCGTGTTCTGGGGTACTTGTATATCTACCGGGAAAGGACTACCATCTTGCATATATACGGTTAAGTCTACTGAAGATGGGATAGCTGATTTTATGTGGTAATCTACCAGCTTAGCATGTTTGTACAATGACGAGTACCTTCGGCAGGTTGGAAGGAAAGCTTCTCTTGCCATGCCATCAATGTAGTAATGTATCACCTCAGCAATACCTGCAAAGATTGAGAGTGTAAGTATAAATATATTACCTTCGCTCATATCCGTTATCTCTGGAACCCTTTCATTCAGAGATTGAATCAGTTTGGCTTTTATGTCATTGTATGACCTCTGAAAGGGAGTGAGCCAGGGGTTGCTAGTAGACATTTGTTGTGGAATTATTTAAGTTATACTGAAAGTTTAACTCCTCTACCCTCTGAGAGTTCTGCACCTTGAAATAAATCAGGAGTCTTATAGATTCCTTAGTGGGTTTCAGAGCAAATACCTTTAATGCCGTTATCCTTGGTTCCCAGGCTGCTATACCATCCTTCACGAAATTTCTAATCATGAGGTTGAGAGCACTTGTATTGGGTTCTTCCAAACATTCCCAGGTTCGAGAACCAAAGTCTTCTTGTCTAAATCTTTGGCCTATTTGATAGGTTAAAATAGCTGTGAGGTTCTGCTTTATTAAAGCAACATCTCCTCGGAGTATATACCACCCTATTTTTGGTACTACTCTTCCATCTGGCAGCTGTACTGATTCGGGTTTACCATCTTTTCCAACGGATTGTTCAAGCTTTATCGGAAAATAGGCACCACTACCAATAGTGTTGAGTTGATTATAGTTTGCCATCAGTTAGGTTGTTTAATTGTTTCACTTTCGATATCCTCCACCTTAGTCTCTTCTAATTTAGAACCAGCCCAAGATGAAGCAGCAGTTTTCAAAGCACTACCACCATCCTGAGGTTTGGGGACCCAATTCGTGAATGTCTGCTTTATTTTATTTAGGTCTTGCTCAATTTTATTTAACCTCCCTACTACCGAATTGGATTCAGGAATACCAACTTCTCCCCCCTGCATTATAATGTTATTCGCATCGACGTTTATGTTACCGTCTAGAGACTTAACAATTATATCTTGTTGGATTATTGCAGTTAATACTCCCGATTCACTTTCATCCAGTATAATCCTATTGCCTTTGGGTGTAATAAACCCAAGTACATGGGGTTTGTCTAAGTCAGGAGGCATCTCTCCGATTGCCCAGCCATGATAAGACCAGAGGGGGTGTCTTGGGTCTCCATTTTCAAATTCTACATATACTATAGAACCTTCACGAGGAGATAACCATTTGAATCCAGAACCAGGACCTCCTTGTTGATGCTTAGGATAGGCCCATACTTCTACACCTCTTAAGATACTTGGAAGGTGTACACATACCTTGTTTTGAGAGTCAGGGTCATTAGAAGTTATTACTATACCTCGATAGGTAGAATAGAATCTTCCAATGGCCTCTATACCTCTTTGTTGAATTATTTCGTATAAGGTCATTATTCTCTTGGGCTTATGTTCCTACCTACTTGAAAGTCAATTCTTGAATCTACCTCTACTTTATAATCAGCAGGGTTGTCGGGGTTCTGACGTACCACAATTTGACGACCAGCTCTTTGAGGATTCTCCTTGTCCTCTTCTGTCCAAGTTGAAGCTCGGTATCTAGCCACCTCAGCCTTAATCTTACTTGGTATTTTCCAAGCACCCGTAGTATAAGACTCTTCAGCTATGTCATGAGCTTTTTGGAATACTTCCTGAGTATTGACAGAAGTAGATATTCGATTCAGTATAGAGTTACGTGACTTCTTCTCAAAAGTAACCTCAGTGAAATATCCCCCGGTATCAAAGCTATGTTCAACCTCTTTTGCATACCAGTCACCAGAGTACTTTTTACCGACATTCTTTATCTCAATGATTTGAGAAGACTTCATATCGGGGTTACCAACGAACTTGGCTTTTGCTTTAATTTGACTATTCACCGATTCGATGATGTCATTAGACATGAAGCTTCCCATGGTTGTGAATAAAGGGTCAGCTACTACTCGTACACCTGGTACTTGTATTTCTAATTCCATTTCGGCTAATACCTTAGAACGGTCTGAACCGGGATGGTCATAAGGATAATCTCCGTAAGGTCTCTCCTGAGAAGACCCCTGGATGACCAAGCTTACATCGGTTCTCTTCTTCAAAGCATTGTAACCTTGTCTCCATCGATTTTGCCACTGAGCTGTGCTACTGTTAGGAGCATAATCTATGGGATTCAGCTTTACCAACACCTTTCTCCGAATGACAAAGTTAGATACCTCATCTGGTGGTGGTGGAAGACTTACATCAGTTTTACCTGAACGTATTGCATCTTCGAACCCCTTAAGTCCATCTTGATACTTTTTCCACTCGGCTTCTATCTGAGAATTGTAAGCTTTAACTTCATCCTCAGTTAATGAGGGATTTGAAGCTATCTTCTGTTTAGCATCAGTTACAGAGTTATATACTGGAGGCTTTTTAGAAGAATTGTTTACCTGACGACATGTAGAGGTACTTGGTATTATAGCCCTTTCGAACTTTGCCATACGAGTAACATCTCTTGGCTCCATAAGTATCTCAGGCTTATTCCTTCTTACATAGGCGTCTGGCTTACATGGGTCATCATTGGTAGGTATACATTGAACTACCTCTGTTTCCACAGTTTTAGTATCAGGGTCTATACTTGAAGCTTTACCAGCTTCTATACTTTGTACGTATTTAGTTTGAACCCTGAACTCTAACAGTTCTCCAGTTCCACCAGCATAGGTATATGCAAATACCGTTTTACCTGACTGCTTTCCATTGTGTATCTCTATCTTGTTATCACGAGTGTCTACAAAGTTAGGACCTCCTGGCATAGCCTTAACTATACCCACTAACTGAGAGTATTTGTTTAAGAATGTAGCCGAACCTGCAATTACAGTACCTTCTGCAAATGTGGCCGGTATCATCTTTAACTTATATCTATCAGGGTCCTGAGCAGGTTTAGAAAGGTTCTCTGGAGTCAATTCAAGTATTTTTACTCCTACTAACCCATCATCTATCTCCTCAGAGTTTTGTATTTTTGTATAACAAGGTAAGCAAGGCTTACTTTTCTCTTTGCTCTGTTTTGCCATCACATGGTTGATTATCGGTTATTACCAGAGCTGTACCAGCTTTCTGAGAGTAATCCGTTACAATTAAAGGCATCTTACCCAAGGCTAATTCCTTGAATACCTCCAAGTACTCGGTTTTATTACCCACAAATTTTGAAGGTTCGGCTTCCAAGAACATCTTTGCATCAGCAAATTCTATGGTAAACTTTACTCCCTCTGGTGTAAACTCTATCTGATGACTCTTTATGTTGACCAATCTTACAGGACCGGATTTGAAAGAGCTGTCACTGAATATCCATCCCCACTGTATCTTCAAGGGCATCTTGAATTGTAAAGAGGGATGGTCCACTATTCCTACAAAGTCAGTTACTATAGTAAACTTACCTTTGTCTCCTTTACCTTCTGTGTACTTGTAGTTGAAGTTCTCGACTTCCATACCGATGGGAATGCCATTGAACTCGTCCATAATAGGAGAGCCAGCTCCATCGAATATGGCAAGGTATGGAGTACCATTACCGTTTACGAGAATGGGTTTACTATCCTCCATAATTCGGTATGATTAACTCCATATCCTCATGAACATCTTCGAAAGGATTGAGAATATCATTGGCATCCGCAATTACTCCCCACATTCCAGAATCTCCATAGTATTTGAAGGCGATGTTTTGGATTGTTTCTCCTTCAAGTACCGAATGAATTATATGGTCTGAAGATATTGCAGATATATTCCTTTCCAAAGATACATCCCCGTCTGGGAACTTTATTACATAACTGTCCTCATAGGGACTTGTTCCTGGGATAGTAACCATAAGTATTTAATTTTGTGTGCCTACTCTCTCCGTATCGGAGTTTTCTAGAGAATTTACTTCCCCACCATCATAGATTACTCCAGGCGTATACTGCAACTTACTAGCAGGGATTATTTCTTCCCAAGTTCGATTGTTTTTAGTTACCCTTTTGAAGGTGAGTGTTTGGGTTGCACAATTAGGTAGTAGCTTAAGGTCAAAAGGTTGACTTACAGTACTTGCAATCCTCTGACCAGTCTCTGGGTCATTATCATACCTTTTCCTCATACGAGCTGCATTTTGAAAATGAGTTAATTCATATGGAGCTGAAGCTAGTATGAAAAGGTCGTCTTCAAATAATCCAGAATTACCCCACTGAATTCTTAGGGTAGGGGGTGATGCAGAATAACCGTCAGCTCTTGCCCAGGATTCGAGCAATCTACATTTATTCACCACATCGTCTCTGTGTTCAGCATCTACTGAATACCAAGAGATGTCGAATGTTATTGTATCTTCTCCTCCAGTGTAGAAATAAAAGGGGTTATTACGTCCCATGGATTTAACTGCAGCCCAAGTAGCATTAGGTTCTACTCGTAATCTGTCAGGCCTGTTTTGAATCACTAAACTTACAGCGGGTGATACATTCAGGTTAGCAATAACAATGTCGTTCTTTATCAGTTCAGAAGTCAACTTGTTTGCTACAGTATAATCTATGGACTTAGCCTTCAAAATCTGTTCAGGAGAAACCCCAGCTGTTTCAGCAGCTATACGATTCTGAGTCCAAGGGTCCTGAGCCTGAGCTAAAGAGAACGAACCCTTTCGGGCTACATGCAGATTCTTTGCGTCATAGGCTTTACCCATCTTATTGGGTTCTGCCTTAGCCATTGGAGAAGTAGCCCTGTTTATGAGTATCAGGGCTCTCCATACTTTATTGAGAGGAGATTGGAATATCCTCCCTTGCTCAAGGTCAACTACTTCTTGAGCTACTTTTCCTAAAGGTTTTCCTATGAGCGATGCCATGATTTATTAGTTTACTCCAGCAGCTACATTTATCTCTGAATCTCTTTCACCAAGGTACTCTTCCAGGAATTTCTTACCATCCATATTGATAGTTAAGTGAGTACCTCTATTTTCCCGATTGTTGAGCTTATCAGTATAAACTCCGAGCATCTGTACTAACCACCGTATCTCTTGGATAGTTAACATTTGGAGATTATCCTTTTGTTTATAACCCTCTCGGCTGGCTTTGATAGCAGATGCCAGGTCATTTGTAGCCCTGGTATTTTCATCTTGAGCAGACTTGTTACCTTTAATAGCACTGTATATCATGGGCCCAAATATGGATATACCAGTAATAGCTAACCCAAGTGGACCTCCGAATAACCCGAGTAATCTAGAACCAAATCCCAGTATGCCTCTACCCACAGAAGCCAAAGCTCCTCGGGATGCCGCACCTGCTGCTGCCCCTGCAGCGGTACCCATTAAACCCCGAGTCATCTGACCCGCATTAGTAGTAGTAACCATTGCAGCAGGTACTGGAGTCCATCCAGAAGCTCCTCTACCAGTTTGGGCATAGTATCTACCATTGGCTCCCATTTTTGCTGGAATATTACCATTATAGAAATAACCGGGTAATCCAGCCATACCTGCAATGATAGTCGCACTTGCTCCAATACCAGCTTTCCTTTGAGCTATGATGGCTCTCTCCATGTTTAAATAACCCTGAGCAGACATAGTGGCTTGAGACCAGCCGCCCATCATTAACCTTATCATGGTTTTGAAGGATACTTGAGAGTCACCATTCAGTAATAACCAACGTGCTCTCAGTCCCATCCAAATAGAACCTATCTTTAAACCAACTGCAGCTATAGCAGCAAATCCCGCTATCCATGGACCAAATGGAGTTGCCATTAGGTCACGAAGCTGAGATATGGCCCAACCGAGCATATCCAGAAATCCCATTATAATAGGATTCTTACCCAGGGCTTCACTGAAAGTAGTCATAAGGTTCTCGGCAGCAGATTGGATAATATCAATTTTACCTGCAAGGGTTTCCATTCGTTTCCCTACTACCTCTTCAGCAAATCCCGCAGAATTGTTTTGTATCTTATTTAACAGGTCAAAGTAACCTTCAGTATCACGCATGATTGCAACTGCAGCACGCATACCACGTACACCGAAGATACTCTTGAATACAGCATTCTGGTCTATAGTAGACAATCCTTGAGTAGCTTCTTCTATTTTACCTAAGATTATGGCAAAATCTTGAAGGTCTCCATTGGCATCTACAAAATCCTGTTTACTCAGTCCTAATCTAGCTAAAGCCTTAGCTCCCTTAAAGTTAGGATTGGTTAATGACTGAGTCAGGTAGTCTGCCATATTTCTTATAGAAGTACCTGCCATAGAACCCTGAATACCTGCATTACCCAGAGTACCTATCATGGCAGCTACTTGTGGTAACTGCTGTCTCAGAGTTACCATGGATGCAGCTGAGTATTTTATAGATTCAGCTAAGTCTGCCATGGATACATTTGATGACATAGCCGCCTTAGTAAGCTGGTCTCCAACTACATTAGCTGCATTTTGACCCTCTAATTTGAAGGTCCTCATGATATTGGTCAGTAAGTCAGCTGTGCCTCCTTTACCTCCCAACTCCATGCCCGTGGCATTAGCCATCATGGCTGCACCAGATATCATTTGCTGAATCTGGTTTGCATCATTACCTGCCATTGCCAAGTATTTCATACCTGAAGCTATATCCCTTGACATGAACATGGTCCTTAAACCTAATGTCTGGGCAGTTTCGGATAACCCAGACATTTGATTTTCGGTAGCTCCAGATATAGCTCCCACTGAAGTCATCATGTCTATGAAATCAGCTCCGGTTTCTATAGTAGTGGTTAATGTCGATACTATCGAATTGGCCACTCCACTTGCCATATTAGCGTACGACTGAACTGCGGTTAAGTTAGCCTGTACGGCATTTTTAGCATCCCTATGTAAACCTCTGATAACTGAGCTAGCTTCCCTTGCTTGGTTTGAAAACCTATCTTGAAGGACAAGAGCCACACCTATCTCGAGTTGTCCTGCAGAAGGACTACCACTTGTAAAAGCCATATAGTTTCAGATTTATCGAACAAAAGAGAGCTGCCCTACTTTCCTTTGGGCAGCTCTTTCTCAAGGGCATTGTAATATGCTTCGGCAGCTTCTATAAATTTCTTCCTTCGCCGCCAGGGGAGCTTTGCTAGAGTGTTAAAGTCAATACTAATATTAGCTTTAACAATGTATAGATATACATCTTCTAGTTCTCCCGTGGGTAGAAAAAATTATCTACCGCCATCACTGGTACCATAATCTTCTGTCCCGTTTCGGGGTCTTCGATTTGAGTAGTACCGTGGAATAGGGGGTCAAACCCTTTGATAGCAGACCTTATGTCCATCATATCTTTTGGGCTGAACATCCGGAAGTTCTTCACAGGTTCATAGTTGTCACCAACCTTCAGTTTGAGATTACGAGCAACTAATTCCTGATTTTTGGTACGTTCACTAGCGGGGAGATTTAAGACGTAGGCTTCCCCGCGGGCATTGAGAAGGTCGAAGCACATCTCTTTTCCACTTTTAGTAGTGAACTGTATTTCCGAGCTCTGTTTGGGAACAGGATAGAATGGAATGGCATTGGGTTTTGCCTCCATTTCTTCCATAGTTGGAACTACCCCGTAATCGAAAAGGAATTCTTCCTGAAGGTTTATTTCGTAATCTACCTCACGAACCTGACCTTCTGCTGGGCCGTCCCATGTATATCTGAAATCGAGAATCTCCCCGAGAGAAAACACCCTGGAATTTACCATGATTGCATACCTGTCGAGTGAGGGCATTTTCTGCACATCTTCGGGGGTAAGCAATCGAGTTGCTGTTATATCAGTATCAGTTACAATGCCTGCAATGAACTTTGATATGTTCATGAAGGTTTTGGCATCTACCGGATTAGAAAGGATATCATCATCCTCTCCATTCTGTTCCCTTATAGTTACCTCGTAACCACTGGGGAGTTTGAAGGTAAGTTTCTTACCATAAAGTGTTTTGTCTTCCATGTTGTTGAGTTGTTAAGTGTATTCTTCTGAATATAGTCTGAGATAACGAAAAAGGGAGAGTTCATTGCTGAGCTCTCCCTTGGTGATTCACTATTACAGCTTCTCGCAAGTATCTACTGAGAACTCCAAATCCTCCAGAGTGTTGTCCGAACTCATTCGGTCTAAGTCCTGTCCGTTTACCTTGCAAGGCCATACTCCGGTACAAGTCCAGGAATTAAGGATAGATACTCCATCCTCGGCCAGCTCATTGATAAGTACGGTTTCCTTGTACTGACTTGGGGTTAAACCTCCCCCGAGCAGCATATCCTGTACTGACATCAGCCAATCCCATAACCAGGTATCTGAACCAGAAGTTGTCTCCAGCTTAGATGCAGTTAAGTTACCAACTGATACCCTGCCACCGGTCTTTACGTCGTAGTTTACATCCCCGTGTGCAACCTGTTCGATACTTATCTCAGGTACAGTTACCTTCTGAAAGAGGAAGGGGTTGATGGGGTGCTTGACAAATATTATTTGCCATAAGAACTTCTTCCTCGGGTTTTTTACTTTAGCTCCTGCCATAGTATTTATCGTATTTATTTGTTAGTTATTCTGGGCAGAGATGGATACTTCACCGGTGCTCTTGTTTACAGCAATGTCGATGATAACATCCATTTCGATATCCTGCATTGGAACAACCTCCTTATACTTCAGCTGAGCCCGATATTTACCCTGGCGAACGTCGGCCTCATTGTTTATCTGAAGCTCTTCGTAACTCTGGGCATCCTGGTCACCTATCCACTCATAGGAAGTGATGGCATTGCGGGTCTGCAGGTCATCCAGAATTTCTTTTGCTTCGTGATAAATGAGTTTCCACGTATCGAAGGTATTGGGCTCTTCGATGTAGCTCTCTAAAATCGGCCGGAGGTTTTTCTTCAGATAGAGATTGAGACGAACTATGGAGATGAATTTCTCCGAATCGTCTACTGGGTTCGAAGTGAAACCATGCCAGAGCATAGTGCGCTGACCCTGGGTCCTGGTGTTCTTTATTACGAACAGGTTCATGTACCACTGAGCGAACTCGTTAAGAGTATCCACTTCAGCAGGTCCTCCCAAGTTCTTCATCACCGGACCGAGTGCCGATACGATTACACCCCGGTTCATACCGGAGAACGAATACCAAGGACCGTAGGTAGAAGCGCAGATGGCATCGAGTCCCACTACCGAACCCAGCACATCGCATTTCTGGAGAGAGCCATTCTCGTTGTAATACTTGATACCACCTCCGAAATATGCCACTTCTTTCTTGGCACCAATGGTCTGTACCAGAGTCTTCAGTGCCGAAAGGGTCTCTTCGGGAGTTGCTGGGGTACGAGTGTCAGGAGCATACTTAGGCACTTCCACATACAACATCTGTTCGAAGATGTTGTGTACATCGGCAGCTACAGAGGTATATACCTTGGTATAATCCGTAGGCAGATGCTGATGTATGTGAGAAAGGATTACCGAATATGCCTCGTAGTAGGCCTTGCTTGCCTGATATGCCGAGAGCCATTCGTCTGCCGTAGGAGTAGCCCCTGCATTACCCTCAGTACACTGCATGTATACGTTGGTATCGGAAATTTCCTCGGCATCCACGGTACCTTCCGTTATCTTACCCACAGTAATCATCGAGTTCCAGTTGGAGAACTGACGAAGAATGGATATGATATCTTCCATGGTCTGAATACCGGTTGCCAGATTTGCCATGGTACCGTGACCATCGCCTGCCTTACCCTGGATTGCCTCAAAAGTGATGTTGGGAGCATTATCCAGGAAGTTCTGCAGAGTATTCACATTTATAGAGGGATTGGTTACTCCCTCGGAAGTGTTTGCAGATACTGCCGAGAAGAACAGCATTTCGTTGAGCATGCTGTCGTACGTCGGAATATTGGTAATATCATCCCGGCCACCATACTGAATGATGCTTGCACGGAGTGTTGGTTCCGTGGATACATTCAGCTTCAGGTAAAAAGGACGATTGAGATTAACTCCCGTATCATCCAATACCGGAGAACCAGCCTCTCGAGTACGTATGGCCATGTGCATAGAGAGACTGTTCTCAGCCCCACTCGGGTCGGAAATAGTAATGGAAATAACCGAAGAACCGTCTGGTACCGATACCGAGGGAACTGCCTGAGAAGAAGCCGGTGTTACCGACATAGGCTTTGCCCAACCATAAGTAGCCCCAACTCCAGCTACTCGTGATACCCGGACTTTTGCACCCATTTCCAGGGCTTTCATGATGTTTGATACCGAACCATCCGGAACTATTTCCGAACCGAAGATGCGAGTGAACTGTGAGGGAGTTGCAATCAAGTCCTTCGGGTCTTCGAATGGACCCTTAGTAGTACGGGCTACTACATTGATTACACCCAACAGAGGTACACTTGATTGTACATTCAGGTTCTTAAAATTGAACCTTACTCTTGGAGTCTGTGGCATATAATTATTGATTAAGGTTATGATAGTAAAAAAGAATCCACCTCCACGTACCCTCAAGTAAGAACCAGGGTCGATTGGAGGTATAGGTGGGTCAGGCTCCTTGGGGAACCTTCAGAGTGTAATCGGCATTTTCTAGAAGCACGGAAATATCTCTTATTGGAGTAATTACCTCTGGAGGAGTGTTACCATCTAAGAGGCAATCCTGTACTTCAAATTGGTATACCTTTTCCATCAACCCATTATCCAAATCCGGCATGTTATAAAAATTAACTATCCGGAGGAATATATTTCCTGTGAATAGAAATTTGGGTTCTTCGTATGGTTTTAGGTAGCCTCTTTGAGGAACTGACCAGAACATAATCTGATGCAACAGTCTCATGTGTTCTGCATAATGAGCACACAGTCTTATGTTCATGTATTGTGATAGGGTTTCATAAGGTACTTCAGTTGCAGTGTAACCTATGCCCTCTTCTTTCTCTATTATCTGTCTCGGTAGTCCAATATCTCCAGGATAGAATCCTTCGGAATCAACCACGATACGGGGGGTTTCTTTTATACCTTTTGAGTGATTGTTACCCACTCCGAATATACTGACGTAGAAACCCTTTTCGTCAGTGATCTTTTTCAGGTCTTCTTTAAACCGTTCAGCATTTGCTGCACTGGTTGGAAGATAGTCTTCTGGATTTATAGTGTAGCCCAACTTGATAGCCATATTTAATATAGCCACGTATATGGACCTCTCTATAATTTCCTGAGAATTTACCATTTTACTTGATTGGGTCTTACACCATACTTTTGAAGTTCTTTACGTATCTCCGTTAGGATAAGTTGCTTGAGCTTATTCTTACCACCAGCGGCTTTAAGAGATGGTGCCCATACGGGCCGGGGTGGAATCCTACCATCGCTGGAACCGAATTCCAACATCATGGCTAGTTGGTTTAGTGTTAGCTTCTTCTGAGAAGAGCGTCTGGTTCCGATTGGTAATCCTATTAGAACCCTCGATTTATACCTATATAACCCAACTGACCTCGAATAGAGACCAGTCAGGTTATAAATAGGATGTTGTCCCCACCTTTCAATGGTAGCTGGAGATAATGGTTGCCAAGTTACTCCACCACCCATCGGCGGTATACCCAAAGTTAATGACTTCTTTACGATTGCAAGGAGGTTACGTGAGAATTGACTCACAGCTTTATCATATCCCCTCTGCATACTTGGCCCAAGGTTACTGACTAAAGATTCTACCTTTTGCCATTCACCGTTTAGCTTTACCTGAAGTACAAGGTCAGATACTTTGGGAAGTGTGATATTTACCTTCCTTGCCATTTGTTAGAAGTATTTATTGTAAAAAGCCTTCAGTTCATCGTAAACAGTCCTGATAATACCATCTTTGTGATAGTGGTACTCGCCAGCATAACCTTCTATTCCTCCAAGTTTATTTGCCCACTTCTCTGTCCAAAAATCGTAGTAGTTATTAGTACGTTTGTGTAGCATACAATGTAATCCACTACATAAGCCCACGATTGGTAAGTATAATGGACCAAGAATTCGAGATTGAATACAATGACCAAACTCGTGGTCATATACTGGTTCTCTTAATCCTGACTTCTCTGATAGGAAGATATAGTTTCCTAAACTTACTCCTCCATTCATTGTTGGAGCCACATAGAAAGCAGTACTCCTTTGTTTTAGGATTCTTTTCTCACCCCGTAGGATTATTTTATAACCGAGTCCGGCAAGGTTTTGAGGTAATTGCCAAATATACAAAATGATATGCCCAAGAATATGCAGGAACTTACCAAACTTAGTTTTATGTTGGTGTTCTTTTAAGATACTGGACATTGCCTATTCTTTCTTAAGAGATGCCTTTACTTTGAGATAGTGAACAAAATAACCGGCAATGAAATACACTATCGGGTATAAGATGAGCAAGAAAGCTACCAACCCATTGTCCAACCATCTCCAAATGCAGGAGAAGATAATTACTGAAGCTATGGCCAAGGAAATGTATAGCCATCCAAGTTTTGTAATGTTCATGGTTTATAGTTTTAGTTGTATGGAGCCACATTTATAAAGAAATGTTTTACACTTCCCACTACTTGGCAGAGTATGGTGTACACCTTATAACCGGAGGTAGGTGCTACATCGGCTGCATTCTGGTGCATGTGTATCACACTTGTACTATTTTGTTTTTTGAATGTAGGAGTTATATTATATGCACATATAAGTGAAGCTGTTGGGGCTAGGTCATTGAAAGTATGTTCTAGTAGGGTCAGTGTGGGATTACTTGAACCAGTATACCAAAGAGACTCTTTACCTCTTAGATTCCTAGCTACATTTGTACCAGATGTATACTCTATCAAACTGGTTGTACCTATATATGCAATACTACCCTCTCTTATAATGTAGCCAATGATTTGGTCTTCTGTAGCTTGGTCACCTAAATCGCTAAAAGTACCATTGAATAGGAAATATATCTCATGAGTTTCTATCATGAGATAGAATGCAGTAAATAAGTCATTCTGAGTATCACCGTCCCACCATATCATACCTATTCCAGAATAATCTCCAAAGGTTTTAATAGTATTATTACCTGTCATCCATTGTAACTTCCTTAGAGCATCTACTAGAGTATCACCGTTTTGGATATAAGGGTCTTGGACATCACCATACCTAATGATATCTGACCAACTAGATATCATTAGGTCAGAAAGACTTCCACCGCCGCTTACCTCTTCCCAACCAGAACCGGTACTTACTTTACCAGATATATACACTTTATACCCACGGAATAAGGTTTTCTTGCCCTGTACCCATAGTAAATATTCTACTCGTCCTATAGTAGGCATTAAACCCATGGCTATGGCTATACCATAATAATTACCAGAAGTTATACCTGTATTAGATGGTCCATTTACTACAGTAGCAGCATTAGCCACAAAGAACTTTACCTTAGTATTTTGAGTACCATCAGAAAAGGGGGCTGAATCATTAAAATCAGTTATTACTAAATTATTAGGGTCAGCCTTACCTTTGAAAAGGTTGGCTATCTTCTGCAAGGTAGTTTTCTGTGTGGCTGATATCTGAATTTGTTCGGTACCAGTGGGAGTTACGTCAGTAAACTGAGAACTACCTATTTCATGAAATTCTGCCATGATATTTATATTTATTGTTTACTTTCGTCTTGTATTCTGTTGCTTATATCCAGCTTTCTGGTCGTCATACATAGATACTATGTTGGAGAATGTGGCTACAATTAAACTATCAGTCATCTGAACTACAGTGAGATAAGCCTCAGCTTGTTGGGCAGTTGTTACTCCGGTAGTTGTAGTCCTAAATACCAAAGTCTTCCTTCTCTCTACTCCAGTAAGGTTTGTGTCTGAAGTTATCAGGGATTCAGAACTTCCTTCTATTCCGGTATAATCAATATAAAAATTATCTCCGGAGCCGTCATCCCAAGGTATAGTAACTTTTGCCATACGTTAGTTATTAAATTTAGCGATATAGATGGGATATCCCACCCATCTATACCAAGACTCCTTAGCCCTATGCCTTTGGAGTAACCGTAAATGTAGTGTTGGTGTCCACAGTGACCTGAACTGCCGAGCCATCCTGAGGCACATCGATTGTAGTCGGTGCAACTTCGATGAATGGGTCACCTGCAGTCTGATGGAGAGTAGCAGTTGCTTTCTGACCACCATTAGCTGTAGCAATAATCTGTTGCGTACGAGCTTCTATGGTTTCATTAGCTGCTGCAGTCAGAATTAAGCTAAAGATGTACTCGGCTTTTGCACCTGGGTCGCCATTGATTGCAACACCGCTTGTAGCTGAGGCCCCGTGGGCAATGAACTTGATTGCTGCAATATCGGCATCGATGATATCTCCAGCTCCTTTCGAGAAGGTAATCTTCTGAGAGTTGGACTTACCGGTTAAGGAAATAGTACCGCCTCCTTTATCTACTGCTGGGCTAGAGTTATCGAACTGGATAAACTCAGCTGCAGGAAGGTGGTTAGCAACAAACTGTTTTTTCTCAGCAACACCAGTACCCTCTACTTCGAAAGTTGCAGTTTGAGCTACACGGTTACCTCTGTTGGCAGTTTCAGCTTTCACCTGAAGAGTAGTATCACCAGAACCAGATGATGGATTAACTACTATACCGTTCTGTTTTACTTCGGCCATTTTTTTTTTATTTGGGTTTAACTTTGAATGTCGTATTAGTCTTTACGGTAGTTTCATCCTCATAGTTATTCATTTCGCTTAACTCAAGGATGTACTTAGTTAACTCTACGTACCTATCGATGTTCTCCATGTAGGAGAGTATCTTTTTAGTTTCTTCTGGAGTTTCTCTCTTCAGTACTACAAAAAAGAGCAAAGCTTCATCATGTGCCTGAGCAACCTGAGTATCACCAGTTGGTGAATAGACCTTTCCATTGATTACGAACTTATCCTGTACCCAGTCAAAGTTCCAATAACCTTCTTTGGTTAGATGTCCATTCTCTTCAAGTGACCTTTTAGTTACATATAATACAATATTTATACCGTCCAGTTCACCTGAAACAGTCTCTTTTAATGAAGGCCAAGTTCTTATGAAGTTGTACTGAATCAATCCGTCCAGAAAGTACGGTTCGTAGTTATTACCAGTATCTTCACCGTAAGACAGAATCTGGTCAAATCTCTTTAACCAGATTAGAGGTTGTTTACCTGCATCCACTTCAACAAAGTCATTTACAATGGCCTTGTATCGGTCCCATACTCCTTTTGTAATCCTTTTCCTCCGTGCCATACCCTATCTCTTTACAGGGAAGCCTGGGTCTGGGCCATCTAATGGTCCTGGCCTCCGGTGGTTGACTACTTTTGGAACTACTACCTTCTTCACTGTTCGGCAAATGGGTAGATAGATGGAAAGTCTTTCAGCAAGCATACACAGATTTTGTTTAAGTATATCAATAACTCCACCTGGTTGCATTGCTTTTATGACATTTGATGAGGTTTTAGATTCAGAGTCAGTATCGTTGAAGAATTCTACCTCAGTTGGACCTGTTTGTATTCGCTTAACCTCACCTGAACCCCGGCTTGACTCTGAAGACTCGGATTCAGAGGTAGAGGATGAGTTACTCTTTTTAACTGATTCTGCAGTGGCACCAACCATCAATGAAATCTGCACTACCATATAATCATAGGCTGCCAATTCCATAATTAGCTGGTTTTCTAGAGCTTCATAATACAACTCATTATTAAATTCCTCTATGGGTATCTCATGATTTACTAGCGGCTGAATATACAGCTGCCATTTCTCTATAAACTGTTGCTTCTCTTTAAGCGTAAGTTTACCAAAGATATCCTCGGGTATATAAGTGTCTATCAACTCGTAGATACTGCCAGGCAACTGGGTATTTACCTCTTCACTAACCCCGATAACCTGAGTCTTGGATAATGCAACTCCTCCGACATTGTTAGTTATGGTCATCTTGACCACATAGTCACCAGAAGCCTCATAAACATGGGAAGCAGTTACCACACCTACATGTGATTCTGTCTTCCCATCTCCAAATACCCAGGTTACTGTAAAGTCGTGGGGTAGTTCATCAGCGAATCCCCTAAACCTTGCATTGAGTCCAACTACGGTAGATAAAAAATCTACCTCTTTCATAGTTTACTCGTCGTCTTCGTCCTTCAGCTCATCGAGGATAGCATTTACCAAGTCAAGCTTGGTATCACCTTCCTCCGGCTCAATCTCCAAGGAGATAGCCAAAGCCTTCAACTCCTCGGTGTTGAACTGTTCTTTGATTTTCTCAGGAGCTTCATCAGCTTCCACGAGTTCATCGAACTTCTTCCGAACTGCTTCCAGGTCAACCTCTTTCTTTGGAGCAGGTGAGCTTTCTTTCGAGCTGGGTGCCTTGAATTCCTCGGCCTTTGTCTCGATGAGATATCCGTTTGCCAGGGCTGCTTTGATAACCCTCAGATTAAACTGCTTGTCGGTTAATTCCACAACATCTTTGCGGAGAACCTTAATCTTTGAGGCCTGGTCATAGAAGATACTTGCCTTAGGACTCAGTTTTACATATCGTTTACTTGCCATAGTTAAATTAGTTAAGGGGCGGTATTAAGCCGCCCCCAGGTTTGAGTTGTTGAGTGTTACTCGATGATACCGGTCAGGTACTTGTCGACATCCATGTAGTCGGGGAATCCGTTGGTAGAGAATTCCTTCGTCGCATCGATGAGGATAGAAGCATCCTGATACATCTTCGAGAAGCCCGTCGTCAGCGAAGCATAGATAGCCTCGGTCTGATTCGAAACGATACGTTCCGACTCCAGCATCAGCTGTTTTGCAGTCAGCTTTATCATAGCTGCTGCCGGGTCTACGAGCATTACCTCGTCTGCCGGAGTACCGCCATGGATATAGAAGTCTGCCGAGTTAGGAACCGGAGTCTTCAGGTTCAGACGGGCATCGGTAGTACCCGACGAACGCAGTTTGAACTCAGGGAGGTCGAGGAGGTCTAGGGCCTGTTCCTCGCCGCCGATGATGGTACGGAACTGACGACCCAAGCGAGATGCCCGAATCCATACCCGGAGAAGGTCACGATACTGGATGCCCTTTGTGGTATCTCCTACACCGATGACCGGAGCCGATTCCGAACCGTCCAGCTTGTTGCCCTTTACGAGGACATCCATGGCCAGAGCATCCATTGCATAACCCAGCTGAACACCGAAGTCACGAAGGAATATTGCCATTACGTCCATCGATACGTAGCTTCGTACCTCGTCGGTAACCTTGAAACCCTTGCCGATTTTGAAAAGGTTGACCGACTTCTGGCCGAAAGATACGGTACCCAGAGGAATGGTCTCAGCCTCGTTCACCCGTGCAGGGTTAGCGTCTGACATGTTGACGAGCGGCATGATTGCCGTCAGCCCATTGATAGGCTGGTCGGATGCGATGATGTTGGGATAGAATGGTGCTTCTCGCATTCCCAGATAGATTGCCTCACGGACAATCTCCGGAACGAGCCAACGAAGTTCGGGATTCGGCATGGAGTATATATTCTCCATCGTGTCGACTTTGGGATTGAACCCGACGGCTTTGAAATAATCCTCCTGGGTAATGCCATATTTCTCCTGGAGCATATCACCCAGATGAATGTCTACCGGGAGACTCTTGTTGCTTCCCTGTCGGAAGCCATCCATGTTCTTTACGATTTCGGGAAGCTCCTTTAAGTACTGGTCCCGAGTGAAAGTTTTTTCTGCCATGTTATAAATGTTTTTTTTTGTTATTTTGCAAGGATTCGTACCAGTTCGCCCTCCTCTGCCGTGTTGATGGCCAGGAAAGGAGTCTCGGCATTCGAAGCCGACGGACTGTAGTTAGGATATGTACCACTGTCATCCAGTGTACCGTCTGTCTGAACATAACCAGTAGTAGCTATAGCCTCTTTTGCTATACCGTGAATAACAGTATAGCCCTGTACCATAACTGTTACCTCTACTCCCGCTGCCGAGGGTGGATATGCTGGGTACTGACTGTAACCGATAGCGATACCGATGTAGATTTCTCCCTCTGCTCCGGTATACGGAGAAATGGTACCGTCATTATTCAGTTTTACTGGCTGGCCCTGAACGATGATATCATCTTTCTTTACCGGGAATGCCTGATGAAGCTTGTGCGATTCACTTTTGTAAATCACAGCCTGCGGGGTTCGGGAACCCACTTTGTGTAAGTCTGCCATAATTTAATTTGAAATTTGAGTTACTTTCTCTGTTATTTCTTTTCTCCTCGGAGTTTCCGGTCGGCCAGAGCTTGGGCAACTGCCTGAGTGGATTTGTCTCCGTTCTTCGTCTCGTCTTCTACCTCTGGATTGATAGACGATGCCCGGCCCACGTCCTGAGAACCGCAATGATTGCAGTGCATCGGGAATTTGTCCTCCAGCTGTGCATCGTAGGTCTTACGCAGAGCACTGAGGGTCTCCATGGTAGTTCCTTCGTTCTCCAGGAGTGCCAAGATATTCTGGTCTACGTTCTCCTCGCCGGAAACTTTCTTGTAGGCAGCCACCGTTTCCTCACGGAAGGATTTGATATGACCGTCCCAGTTTTTCTTTGCTTCCTTGTAAGACTCTACGTCCTTCTCGAGATTTGCTTTCTCTTCCAGGAGAGTCTGAATCTCAGTGTCTTTGGAAGCCACGGCCTCAGTGAGGCTCTGATTCTGCTGTACCAGGTTTTTAATCTGGGTGATAGCCAGCTCTGTCGAAACTTCCTGACCTTCAGAAAGGGTCAAAAGATTTTCACCAAAGAGGCTCGCCAGCACTTGCTGCAATTCTTTGTCCATGTTTGTTTTATTTGTTTGGTTATTGTGGTTACCCTTTCCGGCACCCTTTTCATTATTAGATTGGGTGGTATTGTACTTTATATCTTTTTCAGAAAGAACCTTGAAGTCGAACATAGATACCCTCTTTGCTGGGTCATTTGCTTCGGCAGCTTTTTCTTCAGAGAAAGAATAGTACTGACTTCCTGCATAAGCAGGGCTGTTTAACTTACCGCTTTTGATAAGCTGGGCAAACGGGTCTGCCCCATGCCATACCAGAGATGTCTCTTTATAAGATATAATCTTGGTAACAACTCTACGAATCAACTCCCCATTATCAGTATATGTACCAAGTTTGGAATAGAACTCCCATATATCTTCAAAGGCATGAGAAGGTTCCCATGCAAACTCTACAGTTACAGAATTAGAATGTATTGACGGAGGGTCCATTTGAATACCACGAGCTATACGGGGATTTGAAAGACCATCTATCTTCATGATACCATTGATACCAGCAGGGATAATTATCCCGGTCTTTTCATCCTGATAAGCTTCTTGCCACTCTACAGACTTAACTGCTCCAATAGCATTAGCTACATCGGTCTCATGGTCAAGGTTAACTGATTGACCTACCAATAAGGGCATTGATTCCTTCAGTACTGCTTCTGGAAACTCAGTGGGGTTATACTTCCTTGCCACTATTGCGGCAGAAAGCATTCGGAACATTGGCTCTATAAAGTCACTGTCCTTTGGCTTTAACATTTCTGGAGTTACTTCTGGCATGAACTGGTTGACATTCAAAGTGCCTCCCCACATACCAAACCTTTCCAGTGACTTCTTAGGGTCTTCACTGAAATTGCCAGTGCCATTATAGAAGTTTTCGGAGAGAGAGTGAGCATCTATAACTATTTCTGGCACATCTGATACCATCAAGCTATGAGCTGCACTTAACACCATTACATCAGTGTTCTGCTGAACATTTGTCATAATTTATCTTGGTTTACTGTCTTGGTCTTTTCTTTTGGGATTAGGGTTTGTTTTATCCCTGGTCCTACGGTCTGACTTGTCTTTGTCATCTTCCCGTTTCTTTTTCTTCTTACCAGTATCTGAATCTCCCGTACCATCTGAATCATCCGAATCCACAGGAGTTCTTGGTTCGGGTTGGTCCGGAGTTTCATAACCCATATCACGAGCAAACTGGTCCTGACTGATGATACCCTGATTATACAGGGTTACATTTACACGAGCCCGATATTCACGGGCCTGCTGTAACTTAATATCATCAGAAACAGTTGAAGTCCCGAACTTGATAGTTATTCCCTTATTATTGAACCCCGCCAGGCGCAATTCTAGAGAATAAAAAAACTCCAGTACAAAGATTACCAGGGTTTGGATATTCTTTAACTGGGATATCATCTTAGACAGCTGTATACCAGCTCCACCCTCGGTACCACTCTGTGATGCAGATACTCCAATGATAGAACCATTTACTCCGAGGCCGTTTGCTACGGATTGTTGATTCATATTCCAGGGAAGGTTTATATTCTGCATAGAAGCCGAAGTTGACCTCAGTTCGAATTCATGGTCATCTATGTAACCAACCACTACTCCGTCAGACATACCTCCAACTATATTGGTCTTCATCTTCCTGAGAGTACTTTCTAAACGAGCAGTATAGGCTTTTTCACTCTCTCCAGCATTACGGGGAGGTTTAGCCATCTTAGCTTCAAGGAAACCAACCATACCCATTACCTCCATGATATGTTTGAAATTCTTTCGCATAGTATGCTGACCAGCGATAGAATCCAAAGCTGACATGAATGGGGGTACTCCGTACGGTTCATCGGTATCATTGTACATACCTACATAACAGTAGGTCTCTGTATTCAATCGTATGAATGAATCCTTGAGACCATCTACCAAATGAGGATTCCTTTGGTATGGGTGATATACTCCATTGTTCTCTCTCTTAAACCTTATAGTTTCTGGTTTAATGAAGAGTATAGTTTCCAATCCTGTTAACTTCTTGTTTGGTACTCCTTCCACCGATATAGCACCACTAACAAGAAGCTGAACTATGAACTTGTTTACCAACCCATCTATTCCGGCTGTATACTTCGACCACCTCTTGGATACATTCCTTAAATGTTCCCTCATCTTGGTGGACTCCTCGGGAGTGTTGTTTGGGAAGTCGATAGTATGACCTGTATTCGACAACTTAAACATGTCCTGCAATGCAATGCTGACGTCCGGGTTTATCTTGTACAAGTCCCGAATAATAGGTATTAGTTCTGTTCTGAACGTTGGGGTAACTAAGTTCGTCATACCATTAAGAGTGGTAATGAGTTCAGAGTTCCCCACACCATCATCTGGTTGAGAAACTCTGCCCGGACTTATTGAACCCTTTCCCTCATCTTTGTTCTGAGATTCCACAGGCTTAGACCTGGTGAACCAACTGATAGGATTAAGTTTCATGTTATATTGAATGGTTTATGCTTACTGAGGAATTACTACAGTACCAGATGGACTGTGAGACCTGATATGATTAGTGATAGCTTTACCGAATATCGCATCATCAGAATATGTTTCACCTTCCAAATCCAGGTCCATAGAGGAGTTATTCATTCTATGCTTACCACGAGCAATAGGTCTTCCAGCACCGTCATAAATAAAGGTGTATGCTTCTTGTACAAAGAACGGGTCTTTTATAATTACGTTCTCTTCCCTGATATCCTTCTCTAAGTTCTCGATTATTACAGAACGGTTCTTGGTTGTGGTCAACCATCCCGGGAACTTATCTTCTTCTGGTCTATTCTTCCTCTTCTTACGTAAGAGCTTAGTATAGAAGTATAGATTAGGATATCCCTCATCTTGAAGTATGGTAGTTACCGTCATACCAACATCATTGGTCTCGGGAGCTAACTTAGCAAAATTGAACTTCTCTCCAACATCACCAAGGAGTCGGGCATACTTGTTCAGGGGTATTCTCCCCTTATATACTGCAGCCTCTTCCCCTTCTTTATCCATACAGGTGAAAGCAGAGTAGTCAGTACCTCTACCAGTAGCACAGTCACCACCGATAAAGTATTCTTTGTTTGGGTCTGGTTCGTTGAACTCTTTATACTGACCTTTGAGACGGATATTGATAACAGGGTAGTCAAATAAGCATTCCTCTATAGCTTTAATATCAGCTAAGTCGAATACTGTATTCCCAGATGATAGGAAGTCACCGTCTATCTCCTGAGCTGTTCTCTTGGGACCCAAAGCAGCAGACATCTCTTCATACCATTTCTCATCCCTATCAGGGTGCATCTGCCAATATAATCGTATGGGGTTAAACGGATTACCCCCAGATATAGCATCTACCCAAGTACTATGGAAGAAGTTCCCGACGCCGTAAGGCGTGTTATGAGACACGTAGTCTTCGTTGATGAGGTAAGATTCATCGTTTTCAACGCAAATGTCATAAATGGTATCGTAATACTTTCTAACTACTTTCAGCTTAGAAAGATAGATACTTGTACCACGTTTACCAGATACAATACGTTGAATATAAGACTTATTCAGTTTAACCTCAAACTTATTCTCAATCTCCTGAGATATCTTCTCCAACACTCCATAGTAGTAACCAAGTTCCTGATAACGGTATCTTATGTAAGCCACCACTCTTAAGTCGTAGTTGAATCCCCCTTTTAGTTTAGACCCAAGCTTCATTCCATAAGAATGTTTCGCAGCTTTTTGACCGTTCTCAGCTACTGTAACTATCTGGAGATTGGTTACATAATTGTCTGAAGGATTGTTGTTAATGTGGTCAACTACATATCCTTCTGGAATTTCTCCTAAGAATACTTTAGCCACCAGATTGTGGACACATATCTTTTTCTTTTGACCATTATTCCACAGACTTATATTTAGATATTTTTCTCGGTTAGTACATGGTTTTGGTAATTTTTCTACCCTCGTTCCATTCTTTACAATGAAGATTCTTCCCCAGTTGGAGACTTCATAGTTTGGATAACCAGGTATGGGTTTGCATATCTCTTTCTTGGGTTTTACGGTTACTGGATTCTGCTCCAGACCGCTTATACCAGTATGATAGAAGATAGCAGGTATATCTCGTTTGATTATCTCTGAAACAGGTAACCAACCTTCAAGAGTATACAACTTATGTTTTGGAGTACATTTAATAACCCTACCTTGTTCATTGTGAACTTCCCAAGTTTTCAGTACACCCTTATTTACAGAACCAAGTACTCTCTGCCACTTTCCAGTATGTGATAATACTCTCAGCCCAAGATGTGATATATCCATCTTACCAAAAGTTTTGGGACAAATAGAATCTACTCTGAATGGCCCATCTTTACCTATAATTTGAGTATCACCAGTAATACATGAGTTTACTATAGCAGCACCACCAGTTGATAGAGTAGGGAAGGCTGATGCCCAGATAGTTGAAGCCCATCTTACGATTGCTGCTTCATCAATCACCAACAACGACAAAGATTCAGAACGACCAGCTTGGTCAGAGGTTGGAATAGATTCTATTACAGAACCATTTGCAAACTCTATAGTTGATACAGAACCAAACTCTCCTGCACGACCGTTTATGATAGGCTCTTGCAGATAGGAAGGAAGATTCTTGTACATGAACTTAATCTTCTTTAGTACCTTCTTTGCTACGGTGTCCTTGATTGAGATAATATTTATCTTCTTGTTAGGATGATACATTGCTAACCAAAGACAGTAGAGGGAGATTAGCTCAGTAATACCAGCCTGACGAAACTTTAGGATGATATTGAACCTGTTGAGCATGAATTGGTATAGCACTGCCTTCTGAAAAGGGTAGAGCAAGAACTTTACCATGCCCAACACTGGGTTTATCACGTAGCAGAAAGTAGAAAAGAAGAACGGGTCTTTCATCACCCGAACCAGAGTTTTAAGCTGTTCAGGTGTAATACTCTCATCTTCAACTAATGTCTTCTTTCTTGCCATGTCAGAAATTGTATGAAATTCTTAAGTAAGGATCGAGACCTAAATTATCCCGAAGCTTAGGATAATAGTTGATATTCAACCCGGCTTCATAATTAAATTTACTGGTATTGTATTTCAAGCCAAAATCCAAATCATGGAAGTTATGTACTGGTCGTAGGGTATACTGAACTACTGGATTAAATCTTTTTAGGAAGGGTGTTTTCTTGTAAGTTAATTTACTATCCAGGTAGTTGTATTGATAACGAGAATAGTTTACCGAATACTCCTCAGTAATAAGCTTACAATCGGTATTAAATGTAGTGATAGATAGCTTATCACCACCAGATAGTATTTGCAACAACTTAGGAGCTTGGGGATAATTGGTCAAGAACAATTCATTGTATTCAATTTTAGTTGAATCTTTCTGAATGATAGTGACCACTCTATCAACATATTCTATTCGTTCAATGGGAACAGAATCAACCCGATATAGGAACACCATTCGGGGTAATTGAATCTTATGGAATTCAACTTTGGGTACAAATGGATTATTAACCACAACAGTATCAACCCGACGAGAATAATTTTTAAGGTCCTGACTTAATTCAGAATTTCGGTTCCATAACCAGAATATTGTTAAGGCCATAAATATGAAGGCCGAAGTTAGGATTACATTTTTCATGGTTCAGGGTTTATGAAAACAATTAGGGGGGGGATTATAGGGGGGGGTTAAAGAAAGTAAATCTTAAAACTAATACTTAAAAGCTAAGTACTCCAGCAAGCTGGAGGTTATTTTCGTATTTTTCTAAAGAAAAATACTCAATAACTGCGCATATACGTACGCGATAGGGGATATTCATTTTGATATTAGACCAGCCTTTTGTAAACAGGATTTTAACCACAATGAATTCTCATATACGGCACCCTTAGTTAGGGTATTTCTCCCTTTATTCAACCAATAAGTCGGATTAGCATTGTCAAAATATACCTTGAATGATTTGGGAAAACCCATAATCACCCTATATTCATCAAGTCCCATTATTCTACCGTGGGGATTAAATTGCCTTGATGAAGGTCTTACGGTTAATGGGTAGCTCTTTTTCTTATTTCGATATACTCCAGGAAGAGTCTTCATCTTTTGAGTTCTCATGGGCCATTTGTAATCATTTTTGAACTCAGTTTTCCATAGCTTTCTCACTTGAGCTACTGTCAAAGTAGTTTTTGACTTATCTGCATAATGATACATGGCCAATTTTTTATCGTCAGCTTCTCTATAGTTTATGTCTCTCCTTACTCCTTTCTTCAGTTGACACAGATTTTTGGGTTTAGTAACTCTAAAAGTATGATCAAAGATCTGAGGATTGATCTTGGAGTCTTTTCTGACTCCTATTAACACCAAACGTTTCCTACTTTGTTGGGAATTACCAAATACCGTAACAGGATGACAGTGCACTATAAGTTTGTAATCGGGTAAATTATGTTCCCATTCCCCGATAGGGATAAAATCCAGAAGTTTTGGGAGGTTCTCAAGCATAAATATTGCCGGTTTGAACTTCTTAACACTAGAAAGATACAGATTAAGAGTAACATCTTCCCGGGGTTTGCCCAGGGATTTTTTCCTGGAATATGAGAATACCGAGCTATGCCCACATGATGGAGAGCCGAGTATTAGGTCTATTTTGGAAGTTTTTACCTCTTCCAGTGACCTTACAAATGGTATATCTTCAAAATTGAGCTTCCATTGCTCTTCTTTTTTGGAATGAAATACTGCTCTTGGCTCTACATTGGCTATAAGATGTTCCTTAAACTCAAAAAGAAGCGCTCCTTGGGCTCCACAGATACCTAAGACATTCATTGAAAATAGAATTTTATAATATATACCGGAAGGTCTTGCAAAGACTACTTTAATATGCAAATTTAATATCAAAACTACATGAAAGTTGGTGATTTATTACTGGTAACAGGTCCTGCCTTCTTTGAAAAGACGGCGATTAAAGAGAGGAAAAAGGGAATTTACACCCTTGAGAATGGTATTAAGACAGATAGAGACCTCAATCCTCTCAATTCTAAGTATCAAATCGAGGTTTTCAACGAAGAAAAATACAAAACTATGGTAGCACAGAGAAATTTGAACCGAGATATTGAGAAATTGGCTTTTATCAATAAAAAAGGGATAGAAAATCCTGACCTAATCAGATATGCAGCTGCCAAAATAAGCCGTATTATCGAAAAACTGGAGAAAAAATGATACGTTTCTTGATACATTGGTTTACAATCAGAGTTATCGGTTACTCTGCTTATTGTGGGGGACTAACTTGGAAAGCTTTGAAAGGAGTAAACAAGGAATATGAAGGTAATGAATCTTGGTCCAAAGGTAAGAAAGAAACTATTCAAACACTCATAATTTGTATCACCATCATAATAATCATATCATGTCTGATATCTTAATGACTGCTAATCCTGCTCCGGCTTGGTTGGGTTATACCCTTTTAGTGTTCTACACCCTCGGATTTATCTTCTGCCTATTTATCAGAAGTGTAATCGAAGAAACTCCTCTTAAAAAAGCCTCCAACCCAGTTAGATATGGAGTTTTATTCCTTATATGGGCAGTTAGTCCGGCAGTAATAACTGGATTATTTATACTAACCCTCAAAATTCTTTTCAAGAATGATACTCGAGTTAAACGACATTGAAATAATTTTAAGGAAAGCCAGTGATGAAGAGAAGCAATCCATTCCGGTTTGGGATGCTTATATAGAGAAAGTAATCATAGACGGGAATATTCCTTCCCTTTTACGGGATAAACTCACTGGTAAGATAAATAATCTTACTCAGGGATTCACCCAAAAGTTCAGTGGTCAATTAAAGGGTAATATTGAAAATGAGATATTGTCCTTAGAGGAATATGTATACCGTAAACATGACCTAACCTTTACTAAGCTAAGAGTAGTAAGAGAACATTATTCATTAAGAATAACTACAGCTAAAGGTCAAACATTCGATATTTGGGAACCTTAATAAAAATATCTATATGGCAGTAAAAGTTTATACTCCGGGTCAGTTCTATGATGCTGGTGGAGTAGTAGAGGAAATGTTTTACCAAGAAGTTGGTAGAACAAAGAAGTACTTAAGGAAGAGAGTTGGTTTTGTACGTTCTTTTAAACAAGTAATCAAGAATCTAAAGGATGAAGCTTGGAGAAAGTTTCATTACATGAAAGCTAACGTTAGAGGGGTAGATTATACCTTGGTATATGACCCCGATAATAAGGAATACCCCTATCTTTTCGTAGAAACCAAGTTCTACTTCAAACAAAAGGCCAAGGTTAAAGAACCAGACCAAAAGTAGTAAATGTAATCACACAAAAGAGGTCAGTATTTATCTGACCTCTTTTCCCTTTTATATTATTCCAAGCTGTGGTATTGATAAGTAAGTATTCCTGTAGATGAGATAGTAACGGTGACTATGGCTTCAGTTTGGTCGTCGTTAACGAAACCTTCTCCAAGGGGTCGACTACCGTTTACAGAATAACTATGACTAAAGTGAAACTCTACCTTTGAATTATTAAATCTGAACCCCGTGGATATGGCCCTCTGTTCATATTGACCACCATAATCATGACTATCTACTATCATAATGCCATCTATCTGTTTATTTTTAACTTGATTGTAGATAGTTATCAGTTCAACTGTAGATAGTACATTGGTCGTCCAACCTCCCCCATTATTGGTTGGTAAGGGTAATTTTGCGAATTTCATATCATCTTCGATTATAGGTACATTACCTTGGTGAAATAAAAGTAAACTCATATCGTATGGTTTATGGATTAAAAGTATATCATAGTGATATACTTTTAATGATGTAATGTATACACAACAAAGCCCAGTAGAAACCTATAAACTACTGGACTTAATTTTTAATCTATGTTCCAATAAAAACCATCCAATGGGTAACATGTAACTATTTCCCTATTACCATTTAGACTTTGACAATCAGAAGCTGACTATAAAGGTAAATAACTCCGGTATACAAATGCCAACAGACGACCAAGTACAGATAATAGACTACATTACCATATATGCCGACGGAGATTTAGATATCAAGTTATTAGATAGGCAATAATCCTAAGAGGGGCTCACTACCAAGGGTCCCTCTTATTGGGTGTATACCTTGATACCGAAACGATATCTTCAGGTCTATATCCCTTAAATTCATTGAATACTATGTTAAAGATTTTATTTCATATCCTTTTCTCCTTTATAGGATTCACACTTACATTGGGAATAATGGGTGGGGTCCTTTGCTCGTTGCAGAAACATTCTAGTAAATTATTACAAATAATAGGTGAGTTTTTTATATTCGGAATAATTTGCATTCTGGTAGTCACTCTTACAATAATTATAATTAAACCCTATGCCTAATCATGGAACAGAAAAAGAAGAATAGGATTATCCTGGAATGGATAACCAAAGCCAAGGAGATTTATGTGAATACCATTATTAATTGTGGAATGTGCAAGTCATTCAAATTGGCTGTATTAAGGGATTCAGAATTAGAGAAGTCTTTGATTTGTATCTTACAGGATATGGGACATGAGTCAGAGATACTTGATGGTAAACTACTGTATAATCCTGAATGGCCTTTTATACTTATCCCTGAATTTAACTTTGAGTTTTTGGGTGGGGATAAAACTACTAAAGCTTATATGGAAGTTCAAAACCATAAGTTGACCCTTCGAGAAATATTTTGGTGGAGCAAGTGGGATAGTGAAGTAAGGATTAAGGCATTTGATAATCTGATAAGGATATATAAGGCTAAATCATAGGCCTTATAATAGGAGCCTTAAAAATATCCCGGAAAAATTTTGTGAAGAGCCTTCGGATGGGTTCTTCATTTTGGGTATGGAGAGGGGGGTATGTGGCATGTGCCTTTCAGGAAGAGCTTAATGCGAGGTTCTCAAAAACATCTAGCAGTAAAACGGGACCACGGTGTCCCTATCGCAAAATTAAATTTTATTAAAAATAGGGGACAAATTTGTCCCCTATTCGATTTTATTTACTTGCTTTCTTTTTCATTCATTGCAAGTAAGAAATTTTTGATTGTGTCCCTTTTTTCTGTATTGGCATTGGCATCTACAATACAATTTACATTTATATATACTTGCTTTGCATATTCTTGCCAAGCCTTTTTCAGTGCTTTCCTTTTTTCTATATTTTTATTGCTTGCAATAAATTCTGCTATGAACGCATCTAACTTTTTACGCAACTTCATTCGCAGATTCTTTTTTTCTTTGTCGGTTTTGCATTCTGCAAAGATTTCTTTTTTGTAGATGCTTTTTCTTTCGTTGGTCGAAAAAATTTCGTTGCCGATTGCTAAAATTTCATTTGCTTTCATAGTAGTAAAATTTTTAATTGGTTTAACTTTTATTAGTTCTTTTCTGTATTACAAATATACAACAAATATTTTCAATTACAAAATTTTAAACATAAATTTTGATTATATTTTTCTATAATAGAACGGATTAGAATAAATATTGCCTATTAAGGAATTAGGGTGTTATGGTAGGTGGGTTTAATGGTAGGTTGAGTATAAGGTTATTGTTGGTAGGAGGGTTTGTTGGTATAAGGTTGGATTGAAATCAGGCCTTAGCTGGCACCTTTGGGTACCTCAACTCCTCGGGTTATGGCCTTTAATGTTCCTTTTCATTTTCGGCCTTAGTCCTCAGGAATCTAGAATATTTTCATTTCATAAACAAGTAAATCTATATTCCGTAAGTATTAAGTTTCTATGATATGCCCCTATTTGCAAATGGGAACACTTTATTTTGCATTGCACTTTAGGAAAATTTTGAATACAGGGTTGGGATTGGTGCCAAGAGGTGCCTGCATGGCCTATAATATAAAAGGCCTATAAGCCAAGCTACTAAAAGCGATATAAGGCCTTAACCATGTACATACCTAAAAGGCCCCCTATAAGGTAGGCCTAAGTTTAGGTTTAACCTGGGTTTATTCCAGGTAGGATATATTTAGGAGAATAAGCCCGTCGGCGATATTTGATGAGGTTATTCGGATAGAGCCCAGGTCCGAATTAAGTTCGAAGTTGAGTTTTTCGATTATGGGAGTTTCGAAGTCCCGGTCGGATTCCTGGTAGGAGGTATCCAGGATAAGGGAGGTGATTTCGGCCCCGTGGGCAGAATCGAGAGTCCAATTGTGAGAGTGATAGAAGGAGAGTTCCTCGGGTTGAGGAAGAAGGTCGGTGAGGGTTTGAGCAATTTGGGAGATTGCAGGGAGTGCAGAGTTGAGCATGGAGAAGGTTGCAAGTTGGTTTTGCAGTTGGTTCTTAATTTGATTTTTAATTTGATTTGCTTTCATAATTGTAAAGATTAAAAATTAGTTAATTATTATTATACTGTATTACAAATATACAACAAATATTTAATTTGCACAAATTAAATATTAGGGCCTTCAAGTGGGCCTAAGGTTTATGGCCACTATAAGGCACCCGATGGTACCCAGGTTGAATCCATAAAGGCCTTATAAGCTCATAAATAAAAAAGGCCTGGGTTGGCAGGCCTAACAGAAAAGAGAAATGAAAGCAAATAGGTGGGCCAACCCCCACCTATGCCAATGTCTCCATATAGGTTATATACATCCCCAAATCACTATCCGCAAAGGTTAATGCAATCCCAGCCCGGTTCGAAGTTACCATGGTAATCCCGTTACCAACTTCGTTTACCTTGTAATCACCTTGAACATATTCCTTGAATTGCTCAGTTAACCTACCGATTAAATCCTGGCTTGCCTCGCATAACTTATCAATCCAATCGTAATCCTCGTTATACAGAGTCGGATTATATTCCAGGAACATAGCCTGAAACCAACTATCATCACTGCGAGGGTTAAACTCCTGGGACATACTCGGAATAAAATACGAAGCCCCGTTACCTGCCTCATAAGCCTTATCCTTAATTAACCCCTTAACCGATGCAATTAAATCAAATCTTTTCATAACCTTAAAATTAGTTAATTATTATTATACTGTATTACAAATATAATATAATTATACTATATATGCAAATTAAATATAAAGGCCTTTGAAGGCTAGATTTTATCTACCTCCAATCCTTCCGGACCCATATTCAGGATATAACCTGCCTGAATCAAATTATTAACTACTGACGGTACACATTTCTTAATATGCAACCTGAATTCCGATTGACCCATATATCCTACGAAGTTATCCTTAGGGGTATTGATGGCCAATTCGGTGGAATGGTGTTTGGAGATAATTTCCAGGGCAGTGGTGAAGTCTTTAGAATTAAGCATGGCCTTAAATGTTTTTGGGTTTATTATTTATCTTTCTTTATGCAAATATAAGAATAATATATAATATATGCAAATAAATATTCTGGGCCCTCATTAGGCTTTGGGCCCTTAATCCTAAAGGCCATTAAAAGCTAATCCTTATATAATATAAAGGCTATATTAAGGTACCTTAACCTACCATAAAAGGCCTTAAAAGGTACCCTAAATGTGCCTTAACTAAGCCTTAACTTGAGAAATCAAATCTCCAATACTCTATTCCTGGCATATCGATTTTAGACACCTGTTCCAAAATCCCCTAAAAGACTCGCATATATATATATATAATATAGATTGTATTCTTTAGGGATTAGGATTAAGGCCCTTAAAGGTACCTAAGTGTACCAATGAAGCTATTCATTTATTCTCATGTATAGACAAGTAGAGTGGCCATAAGTCTCTTTATCGAAAAGGCCTTAGCTATGGGCCTTAACCTTGCCTTAAGAGACTTATGATTATATAATATAGACTTGATTAAGGTAAGGGTTTGGGTACCTTAAAGGCACACTTTTGGGCTCTCTTTGGGTCTTAGGGCCCTAAGTCTGGTTAGCTAATACGTATAGTAACAAAGATAGCTCCAGAGCTCTTAGGGTACACAGTTGAGAGGGCCCATCACCTACCTTAAATTTTTTTCCTCACCCCGATTTTATGGCCCTTGGACTTCTTCGATATCTAAACCTTATCATCGACTGCCTGTTAACTTTTGCCCTAACCTAACACATAAATAAAAGGCCTCTAAGATATAAGCCAATCCTAAAAGCCTTATATGATTGATGATTATAAGTATATGTATTTA